>Ga0307475_10000114_pt1 | contig 46674 bp, 41 predicted proteins | sample atmos_gasesECM1C_FD_203317 | JGI IMG/M metagenome (GOLD analysis project Ga0307475, IMG submission 203317) | Hardwood forest soil microbial communities from Morgan-Monroe State Forest, Indiana, United States - atmos_gasesECM1C_515 | ecosystem: Environmental > Terrestrial > Soil > Temperate... | reverse complement strand
ACGTGGCGCTCAGTCTTCCATTCTTTGTCCCGGCGATCTTCGCCATCGCGAAAACCGATCTGGTCCTCACCGTGCCTCGTCGATTGGCAAAAATGACTGCCAAGATAGCAGGCGTGCGCGTCGTCGAACCGCCTGGTGAGATCAAATCCTTTCCCTATTTCATGGTATGGCACCCGCGACTTACGAGTGAGCCGGCACACGCATGGTTTCGCGAACAACTTCGCGCCGCTGCTCACACAAGTTGAGGGCGTCCCGGAGAAAGCTGATTCCACTCTTCGCCAAGCCGATCGAATCTTCAGAGGGCAAGGCTCGGCAGGGAACACCGCAAGAACGCACTAAACTGGTTCGAGTATCAGGAATGAAGCCTCGGCGTCGCGCAGCGATGCTACACTTTCAATCCAATCAAGCGCATGAGCTCGAGCGCGTTGCTTTTCTCCACGACCCCGTCGCGTAATTTGTAGTCGAAGCGCATTTTGCCGTCTTCCACGTAATCCTGAAAATGAACGTTGAACACGCGGTTCGCTAACGCCATAGTAATGGCGGTGAGCGCCAGGTCGTGCGTGCTGACCAACCCAATCGCCCCATGATCGAGCAACGCGCGAAGCAGGCCTTCGGCGCCGATGCGGCGGTCCTTCGAATTCGTGCCCTCGAGCAGTTCATCGAACAAAAACAAGAGGGGTGTTTGCGCGTCCACGACGCTGAACACGTCGCGAATTCGCAGAATCTCGGTGTAGAAACTCGAGCGCGCCTCCTGCAGCGAATCGGTGCTACGAATGCGCGTACCGACCTGGAGCGGCGTCATGCGCAGTGAATTTCCGCGAATGGGCGCGCCGGCCATAGCAAGAACGGCGTTGATTCCAACGGTCCGCAAAAGCGTGCTTTTGCCCGACATATTCGAACCGCTGACGAGCAGGACGCTCGTGCTGCGATCGAGTCGAACCGAATTCCGCACGCATTGGGACGCTGCGATGAGCGGGTGTCCAAGGTCCTCGCCGTCGAAAAGGGCTTTGTCACCGCCCGTTTCCGCGAATTCGGGAAAGGGATCCCGAGGCCGCTCGTACGAGTATGCCGCGAGCGAGAGCAGCGCCTCCATTTCGGCGACGATGTCGATCCATGTTCGCATGCGACCGCCGCAGCGGCGGCGCCAGGCTTCCGCCGTGAACGCAACCTGCACGGTGTAAAGGAACGGAATCTCGATCAGGTGCATGATGAGGCCTTGGCGAGCGTCGATCCAGGCCACGATCTGCGCGAGCCTCCGAATCGAGTGCGAAGCGGGATGATTAGCCCCTTTGAGCTGTTGAACGAATCCAGCCAAACGGGGCGAGGTGAATTCCTCTGATTCGAGACGCGCCAGAAGCTTCGAAAACAGAAGCAATCCTTCAGCGTTGCTGTGCAAAGTGTTGACCACCGACGTGGTGCGCTTCTTGAGCCACAGGTGAAAGAGACCTTCGATCGCCAGTACGGCCAACGCGGGCGCGATGAATCCGCTCCGAATAAAATAATAGAAACAAGCCGCGAACAGGATCGCGAGGAATACGGCTGCGGCGCGGAACGCGGGCGACGGCAAAACCCTCTTGCCTTCCGCCCAACTCGTCAGTGATTCTGGGTCCAGACGCACTCGAAGCTCTTGGCCGATGACAGCCATATCTTCACGCAAGTCGAGCTTTTCGCGGAGTTCCACAATCAGCTTCTGTCGCTCCACTATTTGTGCCGCACTGGCGGGCGAGCATAGCCACGCAGCCAGGCGATTCTCGCCCATCGGCAAACGAGCGGTTGAAAGCAGTTCGAACAAGCTACCGCGTCCGAACAGGTCGAGATCGTCTGCGTAAATATGTTTCGGATCGCGGAATCGTTCTCCCGTTTCGCCGCTCCCGGCCCAGCGGTCTTCGATTCGCGCAATGCCTCGGTGGTAGAACCAGGCAGCCGTTTTCGCGCGAGTGCGGCTGCGAACGGTGATCTCATGCAGGATCGCCAGCGCCGCGTAGATGGTTACCGGCACGACCACCCAGCGGAGTGGCACAAAGTGTTTGCCTAAAAACAGCCACACGAACGCTATGACCGCAACGGCCGCCACGAGTTTTGAGTTTCCGAGCCGGATGTGAATGCCTTCCTTCTCGGCAATCATCTGGAGGCGCGCATCGAGGCGCTTCGAATACTCGGCGTGTGGATCAAGCACGGTTCCGGCTCCCAAGACCGCAGTCAGTGTATCGCGCCCGTCTCTTTCGAATGTAGTCGCATGGATGAAATAAGCGACCGCCCATGAAGCGGCAGCGCCTGCACGGCTAGAAGGAATTTGAAGGAAGAGTGGCGGCGCGCGCGAGAAGCTCGGGAATTTCCCTTTCCGCCGTGACGGCTTTCCTTCCGAGACGGCTTTCCATCTGCTTGCGGATTGTCCGCACGGTTTGAAGGTCGGCGCCGCTGCTGCCTGCGAGCAGATTCTCCGCGCGCAGAATGCATGCATAGGCCAAATCGTCGGGTTGGCCGCGGCGACGCAGGAATTGCCCATAGTTAAACCAATCGAATGCTTCACTATGGGCGTCAGCGGCTTTCGCATCGAGCGCGAGCCCGCGCTGGTAAGAACGCGCAGCGGCCTTGGCGTCGCCCTGCTTCTCTTGCAAATCCGCCAAATGCACGAGCGCCAGGCCCTCCAGCCTTGGGTCGCCGGCGCGCTGGGCAAGAGCTACTGCGGATAAATACCCCGTAAGCGCAGCATCCGCGCGGTTCGTGCGCGATTCATCGTCGGCCAATTGGATGGTTGCCGAAATTTCCTGCCCCTTCCCGATTGCCGGATCGGCCGGATGCGCCGCCGCAAAACCGAGAAACGCCTCCCAATGGCGAGCCGCAGCTGCAAATTCCCGTCTCTGTTCGAACGCATCGGCAAGATAAAGATGAGGCTTCGGCTGGCCGGGATCTGCGTCCACCGCTTTCTCCCAGGAATCGATGGCCTCGTCCGGATGGCCGAGCCGGGCGGCGAGCACACCGTAGTTGACGAGCGCGTCCTCATCGCGCGGAAACATCGTGAGCATTTTCGCGTAATGAGCGTAGGCGTCCTGGTAGCGTCCATCTTCGAGCATGGCGCGCGCGCAAGCATGCTGCAGCGCGGAGTTGTTAGGATTAATCGCAACGGCGCGCGCAAGCGATTGCACGGCATCGCTCTTTCGGCCGGCCTTGGTTTCCGCCATCGCGATGCGGGCTTGCAGCATGCTGTCGTACGGATTCATGCGCGCGGCGCGCGCAAGCGAGGTGAGATTTGCTTCGTCCGTGCCCAGCGCAAAATGAATTTGATCCATGCCACCCCAGACCAGCAATAAAACCACGATGGCGATTCCAAACGCCGGCGCAGTGAAGATTCGGCTAGTCGCTTGGTTCGCGTCAGTTTGTGAATCCAGAACCGATTTCGTGCTGCCCGCGCCAGCCACCTTAGCGCCTCGATCGATTAACAACGACGCAATGCGCGAATCGCGAAGTTTCCACAGCGCGCCGTCAAGAATGAAGTGATGAATGTTCACAACCGCGGTGAAGATAAGAAAACTCGTAGTGAAGTCGTAGTGAAGGATTCGACTGACGATCCATGGGCCGGGAATAAACAGCGCGATGCCGCCTGCAATCAGCGTGAGGAAATAAACCGGCATCCGCCAGCGCGACTCACCGGCAGCGCGAGCTTCTCGTTGCTGATAATAGCTCGTGATCCAGATGTACTGCGCCGAGTGCAGGACGGCAAGGATGCCGCTGCTATAGCGCGTTTGCGGAATTTGATAGTTAGCGCGCAATTCGAGTAGCGTGGGCAGGACAAACCACAAGAATTGCGTGAGCGCGAGAGTCAGCGGCGCGGCGATTGCCCGCGCGCCCATCCGGCGGATCAGTGGTTGGAATGCCATCGCGGAAAAAATTGCGAAGGCCGCGCCCAGAACCAAGCGCGCGGGCAACGTGAATTTTGCGGGAAGTCCCAACGACAGAATCAGCGGGTCGCTCGAAGCCCCCGTTTCAAAGCTTGCGAGCAGCATCAAATAAGAGGCCCAGAACGCAGCGCGCATCCACCGGCGTTCGTCCGCAGCCACGCTTGCTCCGCTGCGCCGTGCGAACATCATCAGCAAACCGTAATTTTGGCCGGTGTAATGCCAGGGGCTCCAGCAAATGTAGAGCGTGAAAATCCACGGCAGCAGCCGGTAAGATGCGTGCAGCAAAATGCCGGTCACCACCAGCAGTATCGTGATATGCAGCGTGAAGATCTTGTACTTCTCGAAATTCTCCCGCGTGTGATATGCGCGGTAAATCGTCGCCATGAAATGAGGGTAGTTGAATATCACCGCCAGCAAGTAAAAGCCCACCGCCCATGCATGCGTGTGCGAAGGCGTAAGCCACGTGGCGATGGCCAGCAACGGCGCCGACCACGCGCCGCAACCAACCAGCAAATCGAGCCACGGACGATAGATCCACGGCCCGCCTACCGCCGCCCGTGAAACGGAGGGTGCAGGAATCGGTTCAGCCACTGAACTCACAAGAAATCCTCGCGCCGCCAGTTTACTTTGCCTCTAGCTCGTTGTTTCGAAGGGCCGTCGCAGGCATGTTGAAAGCGTAACGGACGCGATCCCGACGCACGCCGATGAGCCTCACCGGGCCTCTCGCGTTTCGAGCAAATCAGAGGTATCGTCAGTTGTCTTTTCGCGCGCCCAATTGAGCCCGCACAGAACTCATTCACCGTGAGAGAAATCTGAAATGGAGCGGACGCTGAAGGAAATCTTGGCGAGTTACAACGACGCAGCGCCATTGGCGGAGGCGCACACGATTCCCGCCGCTTGGTACACGGACGTGCGCGTGGCGGCGCTCGAACGTGAAAACGTCTTCGCGCGCACCTGGCAGGCCGTGGGACGCGCCGAACAAGTGGAAAAACCCGGCCAATATCTAACCGCGACGGTCGCCAGCGAGCCAATCGTCGTCGTTCGCGGCAGCGACAATCAGCTGCGCGCCTTTTTCAATGTTTGCCGCCACCACGCTATGACCGTCATGAACGAGCCCTGCGGCCAAGCGCCGCATCTGCGTTGCCCGTATCACGGGTGGACCTATAACCTCGAAGGCGAGCTGCGCGGCATGACGGAGTTCGAAGGCGTCTGCCACTTTGACCACGCGCAAAACGGCCTGGTCCCGGTGCGCGTGGAAACCTGGGAGCGATTTGTCTTTGTGAATCTCGATCCGCAGACCGCACCGCTCCACTCTTTTCTCGGCGCGCTCGTCGAGCACGCCCGCCCCCTCGGCTTCTCGCAGCTAGAATTCGTGGAACGCCGAAGTTATATCCAGCAATGCAACTGGAAAGTTTACGTCGACAATTTTCTCGATGGCGGCTATCACGTCCCGCACATGCACAAAGGACTGAATAGCGTCCTCGACTATAAGAATTACACGATCGAGAACGTCGACCGCCTCTGCATCCAATCCAGCCCCGTCACGATCGACAACGATTCGGAAACCAGCGCTGCTGCCACGCGCAAAGGCGATCGCGCGTTTTATTTCTGGCAGTATCCCAATTTCATGCTGAATTGGTACGAAGGCTACCTCGACACCAATCTCGTAATTCCGCTCGGTGTCGACCGCTGCGAAGTGGTCTTCGATTTTTATTTTGGAAATACGGACCCCGAGCACATGCCTTACGTCCGCGAGAGCATCTCGGTCTCCGAGCGCGTCCAGCAGGAAGACATCATCATCTGCGACGGCGTGCAGCGGGGTCTCAGCTCGCGCGCCTATCAGGCCGGACGCCTATCTGTCAAACGTGAGGCCGGCGAACATTTATTTCATCGCCTGCTCGCCGCCGATTTGAAAAGCAACCACGCGGCTGCGGCGCGCTAATTTCCCTCCCGCCGCGCGCTCTCCAGCTAGGCGACGCGCACGAACCACTCAGTATGCCAACCCATTGTTGGAAAACAGCGGCCCCGGCGCTTTTCCTTCCGCCGCGGCCTTCAGACGGAACATCAGTTCTCTCCAGGCCGTCGTGCACGATACAAAGTAGTCGGTCTCGTCCTGCCAGTCCGCGTGAGTGAACCGGACGATGGTGCGGCTCGTGCCCGGCCCAGTTGGAATTGCAATTTTGTGCCGCTCCACTCCTCGCCCGATTCACAGAGCCATTCGGCTTCGCGAGGCGCCGTCATGCGAATCGATTTCAACGCATACACCGTTCCCCGACCCCAGTTCCCCAACACCCGCGGGAGTCTCGGTAACATCGGCGGCCCACCACTTCGCGAATCCGCGTCCTGTCCACACGAAAGGAAACACCTTTTCTGCGGCTGTCTCCATCGTGATTGCCTGTCTGATTCTCGCCATGTTGGCGCGCTCCTTTATGATTCCAGCTCGCGTACGACCGCGAAGGCTATCACAACATGAAAGATCGAGAGCGGCCAGCGCCGATGGACATTCCGCCACCAGCGAATTACAATCCGCGCGTCACAGACAAACCGTAAGGCTCAACTGGAACAGTCGCGCTTTATGAGAGTATTTTCGCCCAGAGGCCGGCCGGAATCTTGGGCCGCAACAAAGATACGCATCACCAGCGCGTGGATGCTGCCCTTTTCCGCAATCGAATGGTGCCTGGAATGGGCAGCTTTTCTTCTGAGCAACTGGAAACTCCTGGAGGTGTTGGAATACCTGAGCAGCCTTAGCGTTCTGGCTGCGGTCCTGTTTTACTTTTCAGAATCCGGCGATCGAATCAAGCAAAGACACTACCAGGCTTGGCAGGTAATCAACACCGCCCAGGGCAAAGGAGGAAGCGGAGGCCGGATCGAGGGATTGCAGGAACTGAACGCCGATCGAGTTCCTCTCATAGGAGTCGATGTTTCCGGTGCATTCCTTCGGGGATTCATCTCCGGAGCGCCCGGCTGTTGCGTTCAAATTTCAGCGCAGTCGACGCGCGCAATAGCTCTTTTCGTCTGTCCGATTTTACGGATGCCGACCTGCATTCCGCCAATTTTCGCCAACGCGACTTCCACAACGCTCGTTTCGTGCGTTGTGACCTGGACGATGCCGACTTCTGGGCCACTGACCTGACGGATGCCGATCTCACTCAGGCATCCCTCGAGAGAACCGACTTGCGCAACAGCAACCTTCGCAATCTTCATTGGCGAGACATTAGAAGTCTGAAATTGACAAATATTTATGGTGTCAAGAACGCGCCCGAGGGATTCGTGGCCTGGGCCATCCGGCAAGGCGCCGTCGAAATCGAATCCGACGAACAGTGGCGGTCTGCTCAGTAAGCTTCCTAAATCACGGTAAGCCGGTAACCGGACGGTCTCTTCGGTAGAGGACAAAATCCCTTCTTTACGAAATCTTTACAAAGACCTTACGCCTTCCTAACGTCCTCTCTGCGACCATCGCTCGCCATACGAGTTGTTTCCCCTACACCGGCAACGGGCAGCGGGATCCACGAGATTCCGGGCGGCGATCAAGATTCTCGAAACCCTGGCACAAGCGGGCTTCATGTAGTCTCTCCTCGGTTTAAAGGAAGCGAATGGGAATGAACGGGAGAGTCTTGGCATTTCTTCTGATCGCCGGCACTGTGCCGACGGGTGCCGCGAAGGCGCAGAGCACCCACGACGAGTATCTGGCCTGGTGCAGGGGCGCCGATCTCGATCGCAAGATGCTCGGCTGTTCCGCTTTGATCAATTCAGGACAGGAGACCCCGGAAACTCTCGCCATTGCATACCTCAACCGTGGCAACGCCCTGGTCGACAACGGCCAGATTGATCTGGCCATCCAGGAGTACGACCAATCTCTCAAGAACAATCCGCTTAGCGCCGAAGCCTTCTGCCGCCGCGGCATGGCCTTCGAGCGGAAAGCGGAATTCGACCGTGCTGTCGTGGACTGCGACAACGCCCTCAAGCTCGACCCCAAGAATCCCAAGGCCCTCGCCTGCCGTGGTTACGCCCATAGCCATAAGAAGGAATTCGACGGAGCCATCGAGGACTACACCCAGGCCATCGCGCTCGATCCCCATGACGCCCGGACTTTTCGCCTGCGCGCCAGCGCCTACCGCGAAAAGGCGCAATACGACCTCGCCATCCAGGACTGCGATCAAGCCATCAAGCTCGACTCCGATGACGCCGTTGCCTACTACGTCCGCGGATTGTCCAAGCAGAAGAAAGGCGACAAGTCAGGCGGCAAGGCCGATATCGCCAAGGCCAAGCAGCTCGATCCCAAGGTCGATCAGCAGTAGGTAGCGGGACCTGCGAGTGCCGCTCGGCCAGGTTCTGGTAAGGCGAACGATCGAAACTGAACTACCACCAAATCCTGTTAGCGCTTGACGGTCTGTTCGAGAAGTTTTGTCCAGTGCGATAAATGATTCAACGAAGGGGCGTGCGTGTGGTCGAGGACCAGCGGCGTAATCGAAATGGCGCCGTCGCGAATTGCCGCGAGGTCCGTGTCCGGCTCGATGCCTTCGGTGAGCTGCTGCTCGCTCAACCAGTAGTAGTTGCGGCCGCGAGGGTCCACACCTGGCTTCAAAACATTGCGCGTCACTTTCGATGATTGGCGCGTGAAACGCACCGCGCCGGTCCACGGCTGCGGAACGTTAACGTTCAGCAGCACGCCGGGCAGCAATCCTTCGGTCATGATCAGCGGAGCGAGTATGCGCATGAATTGCGCCGCGGGCGCAAAGTCGAAGTCCTTCTTCCGGTATGCCACCGAAACGGCAATGGCCGGCACGCGATTGATGGCCGCTTCCATCGCCGCACCTACCGTCCCGGAGTAGTAGACGTTCTCGCCTACATTTCCTCCACGATTGATCCCGGACACAACCAGGTCGGGCTTCTCTTTCAATAGGGTGTGAAACGCGAGAATCATGGCGTCCGCGGGAGTTCCCTCGACCGCGTATTCACGCTCGGCGATCTGATCGCAATAGATCGGCTGGCGAAGCGTCAGCGATTGCGCCGCGGCGCTGCGTTCGGTGCTGGGCGCCACGATGGTCACCGTTGCGGTGTCTTTCAGCGCATCGACGAGCGCGCGCAAGCCCGGCGCGTGAATCCCATCATCATTTGTAACCACTATATGTGGCATGAAGTCTTCAATTCGAGCGAAGAGCTGTCCCAAAATTCACTCGGGTCTGACTCGAGAGGGGAACGGCCGAAAACTCTCAGCCATTCGGCACCGCGCAGTCTAACTTCGCTCCAGCCTGCACAACCACTGTAACAGCACAGCGCTCGACGCGCCAAGGCGCGACAACCCGAACAACATCGTTGCAAGTATCACGGACATATAGCCCCAATAACTATCTTTGCGCGGTCGGCCTTCGAGGCTTCAGAACTCTCGGGGCGAACGATGGATAGGCCTTCTCCTGGGACTTGTTGTGAGCGCAAACGTTTGCTGACGATTCTCAGGCGTTGGCACCGCTACGACGCTATCTCGAGGGGCAACGCCATGGTGCTTATGCTCTTGCTTGCCGTCCCTCTGGCCAGCTGTTGAAACGGCTGTATGCGTTTCCTTTTTCGGCGCGTTTTGTTTGTTCCATTGGCTAACCTCGACGGGCTTCAAAAGGGGAGTGGTCGGGACGACTGGATTTGAACCAGCGACCTCACGCACCCCAAGCGTGCGCGCTACCAGGCTGCGCCACGTCCCGACCGTTTCTACTGCTGGGGGCTAAAAACAGCGTATCACTCGCGTTCGAGAAGGGTCAAGACAGCCAGAAGTTCCTCATGCAAGTCGAGCAGGAATTTGCGACGCGCGCGCGTGGCGGGCTCGGGACGCGCCGGTGCCGTGCTCGTATGTGTTGCCAGCTTGCCGTTTCCGCCGTGCTGCTCAGCGAAATGTTTCCGGGCGCCAGCGATCGTGAAACCCTCTTCGTAGAGCAGGCGCTTGATTTCGAAAACGGTTTCGATGTCTTCGCGGCGATACAGACGATGCCCGCTCGGGCTTTTCACCGGCTGCAGCGTGGGAAATTCGCTCTCCCAGAAGCGCAGGACGAACGTCTTGGTCGCCGTCAGCCGGCTCACTTCGCCGATGCGGAACAGGCTTTTTTGCGGAATTTCAGGCGCGGGTTGAGCGCTGCTGGCCATGGCTTTCTTCTCGTATGGTAGGCCGATTCCCTGCGGTGTCAACACCTGAAGAAAGTGGTATCTCTGTGATAAACGCCTTGGGAACTCGCTCTACACAACGACTCGTGCCCCTTCCCGTATTCAAACTTAAACGCCCCGATACACCCACTCGAGAAATTGAGCCGGGGTCATGAAACCGTTGCCCCATTCCTCGTCCCGGGCGAGCGCCGGGCTTGGCGGCGATAACCTCCGCCAAAGATCGGCCCTGTTTTTTGAATGCCGCTACTTTCTCGCGGAGGTCGACATTACGCAACCCTCCAGCCAGGTCCATGCCGTCGATACTCTCCTTCGCCCTCCCGACTCCCGGTTCATCGGCCAGTCTCCAGCGACCGTGATTAGCGCCTGTGTTCAGACGCCCTGCGGCCGTGCCAACGCGCGGAGAAGAAACGGGAGCGAGTTAGCGCCTGCTTTTGGGTTTTGGCTTGGACCGGGACTTCGGTTGGAACTTGGACTGGAAGTGCGGCTGGAACTTTCGCGGTTCGGGCTGGTGCGTGCCGCGGGCGGCAAGGTGCTCGTCGCGGCGCGGCTGGCGCTTCTTCAGTCGCTGCGTGAAGCGGATTGGCGTGCCGGTGAAATCGAACGCCGCGCGCAGACGATTCTCGAGAAAGCGCTGATAACTGAAGTGCAGCGGTTTCACCTGATTTGTGAACAGCACGAACGTGGGCGGCGATGAACCCGCCTGCGTGATGTAGAAAATCTTAACTTTGCGGCTCGAAGGCGTGGTGCCGCGGTCGAGATCGACGTTCGCGAGCCAGCGATTCAGTTCGCCGGTAGATATGCGGCGGCGCCGCGCTTCGGCCACCTTATCAATCAACGTGTAGAGTTTTTCAACGCGTTCGCCAGTAAGGGCGGAAAGAAATACCACCGGCGCGTAATCGAGAAACTTCAGCTTTTGCCGGACCATCGGCTCGTAGTCCGCCAGCAGCTTGCTCGGAACTGCGCCGCTTCGCTTCCCGCCGTGTGCCTTCTCTCTTCCGGCTTTTTCCTGCGCGGCTTCGAGCGCCAGGTCCCATTTGTTCATGGCAATAATGACCGAGCGCCCCGACTGTTCGGCGTAGCTCGCGATGGTGGCGTCATGCGAAGTGACGCCGACGGAAGCGTCGACAACGATTACCGCGATGTCCGCGCGCTCCAGATGCTGTCGTGCCATGATCACGCTTAATTTTTCGGCGATCAGTTTTGTTTTGCCCTTGCGGCGAATTCCGGCGGTATCGAGAAAACGATACGACTTGCCGTGGCGATCAACCACTGTGTCGACTGCATCGCGAGTCGTGCCGGGCTCGGGGGAAACAATCGAGCGCTCGGCGCCGACTAGTTGATTCAGCAGCGTGGATTTTCCGACGTTGGGCCGGCCGATGATGGCGATGTTGACGTCTGGCTTGCTCTCGGTCGATTCGCCGCGAGGCATGTCGGCGGTGAGCGCGTCGAGAAGAGCGTCCACGCCAAAACCGTGTTCGGCGGAGATGGGAAAAACTTCGTCGCCGAGTTCGTAGAACGGCGCGGCAAGCTGCACCTGCTCGGGCGAATCCACTTTATTTACGGCAAAAATCGGAGGCTTGCCGGCGCGGCGCAAAAGCTCGGCGAGTTCCTGATCGAGTGGAACAGGGCCGCTGCGTCCATCGACGATTTGGACGACGCGCGTGGCGTTGTCAATCGCGACGCGCGCCTGCCGCAAAATTTCCCCGGGGATCTCGGCTTTATCTTCGGGAATGATTCCGCCCGTATCGACGAGTTCGAACGCGCGCCCCTCCCAGTTCGCCACGCCGTAGATGCGGTCGCGCGTGATGCCGGGCTCGTTGGTGACGATCGAGCGGCGCGTACCGGTGAGGCGGTTGAAGAGCGTGGACTTCCCCACGTTGGGGCGCCCGACAATCACGATGGATGGCAATTTTTCGTTCATTTTCTCTTTCATTAGGACTGCGCCGGCGGGTACGCGGCAGACAAGTAGGATAGCACGGCGGCACGATATACTTGCGCCCTTGCGCGACTCGCGATCGCTCACTCACGCAGGTCGTGCTGATCAAGATGACAGCCCCCGAAAAAACGCCAGGGTCGCTTCGTGAAGTCGCAGTCGTTTTTCTGAAGTTGGGACTGCTGGCCTACGGCGGCATGGCCGGGCTGGTGGCCATGATGCGGAGCGAAATGGTCGAGCGGCGCCATTGGATTTCCGAACAGGAATTTCTGGATCTGCTGGGAATCTGCAGCCTGCTGCCGGGACCGACAGCCACGGAACTTGCGATCGCGCTGGGCTACGAGCGAGCGGGCTGGCCTGCGCTGATCCTCGGCGGCGGACTGTTTATTCTGCCGGCGATCGTGATGGTCGTGGTGCTGGCGTGGGCGTACGTGCGATTCGGGATGCTGCCCGCGGCGCAGTGGATTCTCTACGGCGCGGTTCCCATCGTGATTGCGATTATCGCGGACGCGCTGTGGAGTCTGGGGCGCGCGACGATCAAGAATGTTTGGCTTGCGGCGCTGACCGTCGTCGTGGTCGCGCTTTATTTCTGCGGCGCACCGGTGCTAGCCATCATCGTTGGCTCGGGAATCCTGGCCGGCGGAGTCGCCACAGCGCGCTGGAAGAAGACGCGGACGAATTCGCTGCCGCTACCGCCGATGTCGTTGCGAATGCTCGGGCTCGCGGCCGCGGCTCCGGTTGCGGGAGCGATTCCGTTCAGCCTGGCGAGGCTTTTTTTGACGTTCCTGAAGATTGGCGCGGTCAGCTACGGCAGTGGCTACGTGCTGATCGCATTTTTGCACGCCGATTTTGTGGCGCATCTCGGCTGGGTGACAGACCGGCAACTTCTTGACGCGATTGCGATCGCGCAGATTACTCCGGGGCCGATTTTCGCGGCGGCGTCTTTCATCGGATACGTGAAAGGCGGAATCGCGGGAGCGCTGCTTGCGACGCTGGGAATGTTTCTGCCATCGTTCGTTTTCATCGCGATTGTCTTTCCGGTGATTCCGGCGCTGAAGCGCTCGCAGGCGGCGCGAATCGTGCTCGACGGAATCAATGCGGCGACGGTGGGATTGATGGCGGCGGTTTCCTGGCAACTGGCGCGAGACGCAATCTTCGATCTCACCACCGCTGCCGAGGCGGTGATCGCGTTTTTCCTGCTGCGGCGATACCGGCTGAATTCGGCGTGGCTGATTCTAGGCGGAATCGCGGCGGGCGTGGCCATCAAGATGGCGTCGAAATAAGGACTTAACGCAAACTGACAGCTTGGGCGTCGAAAGGGATGACCCGGCGCGCCGCCGGGGGTATGAGATTTTCCGCGCGGCGCGCCGGGATTACCGAAGGCAGCTATTGGGGATAGGCCGAGGGAATCACTTTGTTGATTCTGTAAATGTCCCAGGATCCTAGTCCGGTGGTGTAGTCGTAGCCCGGAAGCGCCGTGAAGAGACCGTTTCCGCCGAGGAGCACGTCGTTGAAATCCGGACTGCTCGGGCTAGGACCGCCGTTGGCGAGCTGATAGATCAACGGTCCGGCGAAACCAAGTTTGTTCTTATGGGAAGTTTGAATTCGCGCCCAGGAGCCCATAGCGAGGGGCGATGAGAGACTGGTGCCGCCGACAAGCGTGGCGGTACCGCTCACGAAGATATTCGCCGCGCAAATGGCCAGTTCGGTGCCACCCGCGCACATCGATACGTCCGGAACCCCCCGGCCAGTCCCGGCCGCCGAGCCCTCCGAGCTGGGAACGATAGGCAGGGTGCCCGAGCCCGTGTAAGCCTGCCAGAAAGGCGGATTCTCAAAGTAACTGGGTCCGCCGCCACCCGACTCCCATGCGGTTTCGAAGTCGAAGGTGTAATCCGCATTCGTAAACAGGTTGGTCCCACCGACGGCGATCACATAGGGAGATGAAGCGGGATATGAAGTGTCAGGAGGTCCGGAGAGAGGCACGCCATTCGTTCCGACCACAGGGCAAGCGGAGCCCTGGTCGGCGGAGGAGGCAAACGGTGTAATGCCGTGCAGAGCAGCTTCTCCGAACACTTCGTCGTCCACAAGCATGGCCCCGTCGATATAGGCTTGAAACTCGCATTCGCCGAAAGACATATTGAATGCTTTTACTTTGTTCTGAGACACGGCCTTATTAATCGCCAGGGCGATATCGGAATCGGTGAGCGAGGTGGCGACATAGAAATACAGATGCGAGACCTGTTGCGCGATTCCGGTAGAGGTCTGGGAATCGAGATCCCATTCCTCGGCTCCGCTTGTATCGGGACTGGGAATGCCCGCGTTCACGATCGTTACGGGCACCTGCGGGAGATTGTAGGTCTTCTCGTAGGTCCGCAAGTCCACGACCACTTGAGTGAGATTGCCTTCGGCGATGATGCCGACGGGAGTGGCCGACCCCGACGTAAAGTTGTGGGCCGCACAGGTGGAATGGTCTGACGGGCATGCCGCGTCGTAGGCGATCTGATACTGCTGCGCGGTAAAGGTTTCGTTGGCAAGAGCCGGCGTCGGGCAGCTCGGCGGCGTGCAGGGATCCGTCGTCGGAGAGTTGTTCAATGCCAGAGTGTGCATGTCGGAGTGCAGCGAGACGATGCTGTTCAGTCCGAGGACTGCGATCACCGTGCCGGCGAGCGATGCGGGAACCTGCGCGTCCGCTGTGTTGAGATAAACCGTGGCTCCGTTTACCGAGTACTGCACCAAAGCGGTGTTGAACGCCGACTGGACGCCTGCGGCAGTTCCATCGGCTTCGACGAGAAGCTGATTATCGGCGACAGTGATATTCGTGAATCCGTTGGCCGAGAGGTATTTCTGAACTGCCTGCACTTGCGCGGCGCTGGGTCCGAACTGCGCAACGAATTGTTGTACGGTGAGTGTGGTCCCGTAGAGGGGATCGCCGGGCGTAATCATTCGCCTCAGAGTGGGTTGGACTTGGTCCGCGTGCTGTTCTTGCAAGCCGACGACAACGTGCAACGCGGTGGAAGGCGCCAATGGACCGATGAGCGTGGCGCCGTTCAGGTATTGAACTGGATAGGCTTTGGTGGCTGAGGAGACCCAAGCCGACTGCGCCTGAGCGACGGGAACGGTGAAGAACACGGTGAGCGTTAACGCGATGAGCACGCCGATACGAGATTCAAGAGAGCGAGAGAACATTGGGTTGGCCCCTTCCTTTCGCTTGAAGTTGGAAATTCATTCTGATAGTAATGGGATGAACAAAGATAGTGTCATAACGCAAAGTGATAGTTTCAAAGCGACGCCTGGTGATCAATCCGGTCTTTACCTGATATTTCGGCACCGGGAGCGGATAGCTTTTCGCTAAAGCTATTATATTTAGCGGCATAAGGAAACGCGCCGTAGCAGCGCGACGCCCGGGGCTAATCGTCGCGAAGCGACTAAAAAGGAATTCAAATGCGGAGACCAAAGACACTTGCCCTTCCCGCCAGCCGCGACCGCATACGCGACTCGGCCAAAAGCCTGTTCGCTGAACGGGGATTTGATAAGACCACTACGGCCGCGATTTGCCGGTTGGCCGGCACAAGCCAGTCGCAGCTGATCAAACACTTCGTCGACAAGCAGGGCGTGCTCAACGCCATTTTCGAAGAGGCTTGGGAGCAGATCAATCCGGCTGTGCAATTGGCTACAGAAAGCATGGCGTCACCACGAGACAAGCTGCGAATGTTGATCGAGATGGTGCTCGGTTTTCTCGAGAAGGACCGGGCGCTGCGCTCTCTTTTCTTGCTCGAGGGACGACGCATCCGCGGTGACGGTCAAATGGTCGTTCTGGTTTCAGGGTTCCTCGAGTTTGTAAGAACGGTGGATGAAATTCTAGAGGAATTGGCCGCAAAAAATGAACTGGCAGGGGATGTCAATCCTCAGGCGTTTCGTTCGGGCCTTATGGGAATGATCGAAGGAATGCTACGGGATCAACTGCTGAGCCGAACCTCGAAGTTTCCCGCAGTGTATAACGAGGCGGACATCCGAGGGGTTGTAACCAAGTTCCTTTCCGTTTGCATGGACCGGTAAGAGCCCCGGACGCTTCGCGCACCCAACGCGAGCCGATTTTTCCTATTGTCAGCTGCTATTCAGCGATAGCCCTACAGGCGCGCACTTTAGTACGCGAAGTGTCGATACGGTTACGAACCCTACAGAATTTACCGGATGCCAAAGTCGGCGATAGGGGGCGGAAAATGAAAATCGGTCCAAGTTCCACAGTTGGGGGGGAGCAAGAGCATGGGATGCTTGCGAATATTGATCGCCGACGACAACCTGCTCGTGAGGTGCGGATTACGGCTTCTGATTGAGCGGCATGAGGGTTGGTGCGTCTGCGGGGAGGCGGGCGACGGGCTTGAAGCGGTGGAAGCGGCTGTGCGCCTGAAACCGGACGTGATTCTTCTCGATATATCGATGCCGAATCTGGATGGCCTGAGCGCACTCCCGCTGCTCCGAGAGAAAGTTCCGCAGTCAGAGGTCATCGTCTTGACGCTTCATGAATGCCTGGAAATGGCTCGATATGCCGCCGACCGAGGAGCGCAAGCGTATGTTACGAAATCGCTGCTGTGGACCGATCTGGCTCCGGCAATTGAAGAGGTTCAGGCGGGAAGAGACTTCGCGAAACAATAATCGTTCAGCTAACCAATGACGGTTCGCAAGGCAATAATTATTCCGAGAGCATTCCGGGAACGAATGGCGCTTGGGGACCGAACGATTGGTGAGAATCACAAACTGCCCGGCCCGTCATAGACGGGGGTAATCATGAATAAAAAGCCGAAGATTTTGTTTCTGTCGACGGGGAATTCGACTCGCAGCCAGATGGCGGAGGGATTCCTGCGCGCTCTGGCCGAGGACCAGTTCGATGCGGTGAGTGCAGGGATCGAGCCGGGAGAACTCAATCCACTTGCGGTGGAAGTGATGAAAGAGGTTGGGATCGACATTTCGAAGCAACAGTCGAAGAATGTCGCCGAATCCTTGAAAGAACATTTTGGGTATGTGATTACCGTGTGCAACATGGCCCGGGAACGAGCGCCCATATTTCCATTCACCCCCAACCTGCTTCACTGGAGTCTGGAAGACCCCAGTGCGGCGACGGGAAGCGCTGCAGAGAAGAGGACGATCTTTCGGCGCGTACGAGATGAGATTCGGGACAAGGTGAAAGGCTTCGCGTCCGAAATTGCAGAGAAGAATGCAGAACGTGCCAGTGCGGCGAGCGCTTGACGGCTCTTCTGTTATTCAAACACTTTAACAGTCATGGCGGCACTCCAAGCCGGAACGCCCTGAAATTGATTTGATCTTGGAAGCGCGCTAGGATGACAGCGCCCCGAAGGAACTTTGCGTGCCTCCGACACTTGCGAACGGCAAGATCTGCTACATTGAAATTCCCACCCCGGATATTGAGCGCGCGGCGGATTTCTACAAACGCGTGTTCGGGTGGAACATCCGGCAACGCGGCGATGGTCACACTGCCTTTGATGATTCCACCGGCGAAGTGAGCGGCAGCTGGGTAACCGGCCGCGCACCAGCCAAAGAACCGGGCCTTCTGGTCTACATCATGTGCGACAGCGTGGCGGCGACGCTCGAGGCGGTCGAGGCAAACGGCGGAGTGATCACGCAACCGATCGGCGTCGATGCGCCGGAAATTACGGCGCGATTTCGCGACCCGTCGGGAAATGTGATCGGCCTCTATCAGCAACCCGCGTAACAGGACACGGCTGTGCGTACACGCGTCAGGTTGTGAATCAAAACCAACGCAAGATTCCTTGCTTTCTCCGTGTTGTTCCCCCTCCGGCTTCGCAAGCGATAACAAACCAAAACGCGCTGACTGGGAATAAATCAAACGCCGCGACAGTTTGGATCCATGAAGGCACGGCCATCGGCGGGCAGACATCCGCGGCCGCGGTCGATTGTGAGGGAGCGAGGGCGCATGCGCGTAAACCCGTTCGACATCAAGACGATTCTTCTGGCGAGACACGCGCAACACGTGGTGCTGATCCACTTTCCGATCGCGCTGTTCATCGCCGGCGCGGCCTTCGATGCGATCGCGCAATGGACTAAGCGGCGCGGTTTAACGGAGGCGGCATACTACAACTTGTTGCTGGCCGCGATCTCGACGGTGCCGGCGCTCGCGACGGGAATTCTCGCGTGGCAGTTCGCACTCGAGGGACAAAAATTGAAGGGCATTTTGCGAATGCACCTGTTGCTGGCGTGCGCGTCGAGCGCGATTATCTGGCTGACCTGGTGGATGCACGTTCGCGCGCGGCGCCGTGGGCAGGAACTGCCAAGCTTCCGCCTCGCGCTGGAAATCATAGGCGTCGCGATCATATCGCTGACCGGACACCTCGGCGGGTTCCTCAGCGGCGTAAACGGACCCGGCTAGACAAGTCGTTCAGCTGCTCGGCCGGTTACTTAAGTTGGTCGCCTGCCGTCACTCGGACGTGACGCGGACTCCACGTTTCTCAGTCCGGACTTCTTCCTTGTACTTCAATTCCGCGCGGATCTTCTGAAGCTCGTTCTCGGCAAGTTTCAACTCCTCGAATCCCTCCAGGATTTCTTCAGATCCCCGAGCGGTGAATCGTGCGGATGTTGGGAAAAACACAACAGTCCTCGAGTACAGCTTGAGTTATCCTTTAAGACTTCGGATCAGCAGAGGTAACGCTGCGTTCGGGGCGAGTGCGGGCGGCTTTGGAAAATCGAAAAAGAAGGATGGTGGCTTGCAGGCCACCGAGTGGAAAACCAACCGCGACTGTGGACGAAATGAATGGCTAAGAAGACCGCGACGGCGACGAAACAGGGCCAGATAACAGTCGAGGGAATTTTCGGGACGGGCGGGCTGCTTGAGAAGCGGCATCCGGGGTACGAGTTTCGAGCTTCGCAGCTCGAGATGGCGGCTATTCTCGAAGAAGCTTTCGCCAAGCGCCAGCACGCCGTGATCGAAGCCGGAACCGGGACGGGCAAGACTCTCGCTTATCTGATTCCGGCGATTCGCAGCGGGCGGCGCGTGGTGATTTCCACCGCGACGAAATCGCTTCAGGAGCAGCTCTTCCAGAAAGACGTGCCATTCCTGCAGAGGCATTTCGCTCCGAATTTGAAAGCCGCGCTGATGAAGGGCCGGAACAATTTTTTGTGCCGTCAGAAGGTGCATCAAGCGGAGGGCCAAGCGGTGCTGAGAGGCATCGACGAGCTGGATTGGTTCCGACAGATCCGCGACTGGGAGAAGCTGACCGAAACCGGCGACCGCAGCGAGTTGACGTTTCTTCCCGACGATGCGGAGCTGTGGCACCGGATCGACGCGCGCAGCGACCTGTGCACGGGACAGAAATGTGCGGAGTTCGAGCGCTGCTTCATTACCGCGATGCACCAGCGCGCGCAGGAAGCGGACCTGATCATCGTGAACCATCATTTGTTTTTCGCGGACCTGGCGATCCGGCAAGACGATTTCGGGTCGATCCTGCCGGAATATTCGGCGGTGGTTTTCGACGAGGCCCACGAGATTGAGGATGTGGCGAGCGATTATTTCGGGCGGCAAATTTCAAGCTACCGTTTTGACGAGCTCGCGCGCGACACCGAGAACGCGCTGCGACTGTTGAAGCTGGAAGCGGCGCCGCTGCGGAAACACTTGGCGCGACTGCGGGAACGGGGACACAGTTTTTTTGAGAATTTTCCGGAGCGCGAAGGGCGGTATCCGTTTGAGAGGGCGGAGCGAACGGGATTTCTCGAGCGGAACCGCGAGGCGTATGAGCAGCTGGCGTCGGCAGTGAAGCGCGTGGAGACCGAGCTTGCGGCTTTGACGCCGAAACCCGAGGAAGTGGTGACGGTGGCGAGGCGCGCGGCCGAGGTGCGGCGGGAGCTGACCTTTTTGCTGGAAAGTGAGGAGAAAGGTTACGTCTACTGGTACGAGCGGCGCGGTAAAGGAGTTTTTCTCGCGGCGACTCCGATCGACGTAAGCCAAATCCTGCGCGAAAAGCTTTTCGAGCGATTCGATACGGTGGTGTTGACGTCCGCCACGCTTGCGGTGGGCGGACGATTTGACTTCCTGAAACAGCGGCTCGGCGTGCAGCCGGCTAAGGAAGTTGTGCTGCCGCAGGAGTTCAATTTCCGGGAGCAGGCGATGCTCTACATTCCGCGGGCGCTGCCGGACGTACGCAATCCGGTTTTTGCCGGGAAGGCGGCCGATGAAATCGTAAAGCTGCTCGAGATTTCGCAGGGCCGCGCGTTCTGCCTTTTTACGAGCTACGCGCAGATGCGAGATATTTATGAGCGCGTGTCGGGGCGCGTGGGATTTCCTTTGTTGCTGCAAGGGACGGCGCCGCGGTCGATTTTGCTGGAAAGGTTTCGTTCGATGCCGAATGCGGTGTTGTTTGCGACGTCGAGCTTCTGGCAGGGCGTGGACGTCCCCGGTGCGCAGCTTTCGTGCGTGATTATAGATAAGCTGCCATTCGCGGTGCCCAGCGATCCGATTGTTGCGGCGCGAGTGCGCGTGCTGCAAGAAGAGGGACGCAATCCATTTGCGGAATATCAAGTACCGGAGGCGGTGCTGGCACTGAAGCAGGGATTCGGGCGGCTGATCCGCTCGAAGACGGACCGCGGAATTCTGGCGATCCTCGATAACCGCATCCAGAGGATGCAGTATGGTAGAATTTTTCTCGAGTCCCTGCCAGAATACTCGACCACGCAGGACCTCGCCGAAGTGGCGCGCTTCATGGAAAACCATCCGAAGTAGCGGAAGCGAGGAGGGCGCGGCTCGTTGCGGCCGGGCTTGAAGGGCGATTCAGGAAAACCCATGTACGAAGTAAGCGTTGACGAAACCTTCGCCGCAGCGCATAACCTGCGCAACTATAAGGGAAAATGCGAAAACCTGCATGGGCACAACTACAAGTTGCGCGTGACGCTGGCTGGCGAGAAGCTCGATGCGACAGGATTGCTGTATGACTTCGTCCGCCTGAAACAGGTGATTCAGTCGGTGATCCGTTCGCTCGACCACAAGTACTTGAACGAACTTTCGCCGTTCGATGTGCTGAATCCTTCGGCGGAGAATATTTCGCGTTACATCTATGACGAAATCGCGAAGCAGCTGCGCGACAGCGTGAATGGGACAGGCGTCACGAGCGTAACAGTGTGGGAGACGGATGTAACTGCGGCCTCCTATCGTCCGTAGCCGCTGATCGTGTGAAGATCGGGAAATGAACAAGGCTTTCTACATCATCGGAGTGCCTGCATTTATCGTTTCGTTTTGCTGGCTGACGTTCGGCTGGGGCTTGCGCACGGCATGGATTGTCACCGGGTCGGAGCTTGCCATTGCGATTGCGGCAATCGTTTATTTCTCGCGCAAAAAAAGCTCGCGAACTGACAAACCGGAAACGACCAGCTGACTCCGAACGAGCATCGCGCCATGGTAATTACCGAAATATTCAAATCCATCCAGGGCGAAGGGACGCGTGCTGGGTTGCCGTGCATTTTCGTTCGGCTGACGGGCTGCAACCTGCGGTGCACTTGGTGCGATACGGCGTACGCGTTTCACGGCGGGAAGAAACATTCCGTGGAGGAAATTCTCGACAAGGTGAGCGAGCTGGCGAGAGGCGGCGCTGCGCCTGTGGCGCTAGTGGAAATCACCGGCGGCGAGCCGCTGCTCCAACCGGAGACACCGCTGCTGTCGGAAAAGCTCCTCGGGGCGGGCTACACCGTGATGATCGAGACGAGCGGGGAACGATTCGTCGGGACGCTGCCGCGGGAAGTGGTCAAGATTGTGGACGTGAAATGCCCAGATTCAGGCGAGCCGGATACATTTGATATGGCGAACCTTGAAGCGATCGGCGGCGACGACGAGATCAAGTTTGTAATTTCCAGCCGGCGCGACTACGAATTCGCGCGCGAGTTTACTCGACGCCATAGACTAGCGGGACGAGTTCATCAGGTATTGTTTTCTCCGGTAGCCGCCGATCCGGCCGGCGCGTGGGAAGGTGCGAACGCGCGCGAACTGGCAGAATGGATTCTTGCGGACGGCTTGCCGGTGCGGCTGGGTCTGCAGATGCACAAGTTTATCTGGGATCCAGCGACAAAGGGAGTTTGAGCGAGCGGATGGCGAAAAAACCCAAGGCCATCGTGCTGCTGAGCGGCGGGATGGATTCGTGCGTGACGGCGGCAATCGCGAAACAGAGCCACCAGCTTGCGCTGCTACACGCAAGTTACGGCCAGAGAACGGAGCGCCGCGAGCGGCGCTCGTTCGAGGAAATCGCGGATTTTTACGGCGTCCGAGAGAGGCTCGCGATTCGACTCGATTCGCTTGCGCAAATCGGCGGCTCGGCGCTGACAGACACGCGCATCACGATGCCTGAGAGCGGCGAAGCACTTGCGTCGCACGCGGAAATTCCGATTACCTACGTTCCCTTTCGCAACGCGCATTTTCTTTCCGCTGCCGTGAGCTGGGCCGAAGTGCTCGGCGCGGCGGCGATTTTTATTGGCGCCGTTGCGGAGGACAGTTCGGGATATCCGGATTGCCGGCCTGAATATTATCGTGCGTTCGCGAACTTGATTCGCGAAGGGACGCGGCCGGGAACGCGCATCGAAGTCCTGACGCCGGTCATCGCCATGCGCAAGAGCGAGATTGTGCGCCGAGGGATTGAGCTGGGCGCGCCGCTTGGAAGCACGTGGTCCTGTTATCAATTCGGAGACGAGGCTTGCGGAATGTGCGATAGTTGCCGGCTGCGTTTGCAAGCATTCGCGGAGGCGGGAGAGCCCGACCCTATCGCCTATCGGGTACGAGTTGCGCGATAATGAGGCGCAGATTTATAGGTACGAGGAGATGTCCAAATGAAACGATTATTTGCCGCCTGGGGAATGCTCGCGATTAGTTTTCTGTTCCCCGCAATCGCGGCTGCGCAAGGCACCGGAAGATTGAATGGCGAGATCATGGACAAAGATGGAAAGCCCTGGGCGGACCTGACCGTCGAGATTAAAAATCCCGATACGGGGCAGACGTTGACGGTGAAAACGGACAAGAACGGAAGATTTGTCCAACTCGGATTGCGAAGCGGCATTTACAAGATCACGCTTCTCAGCCCGAAAGACAACATCTCGTTCCCTTCCCCGTTTCAGATCGCCGATGGGCAGGAAAATGATTTCAAGCTGAACTACAAGGACGAGCTTGCGAAGAACGCAGCAGCGCATCCGGATGCAGTGAAGGCGAGGGAAGAAGAAGAGAACAAGTTCAAGATGATGAAGGCGCATTTCGCTGCCGGCATCGCCGCGATGACCGATTCAAATGAAATTTCAAAGCAACTGAAGACGGCCCCTGCCGATCAAAAGAGTGCGCTGCAACAGAAGAAGACCGCGGACTGTCAAACAGCAGTCACTGAATTCCAGCAGGCCGAGCAAGGAGTGGGCCCAAAAGAAGTCAATAATCACGCGATGGTGTGGGGAAACCTGGGCCAGGCAGATGAGTGTGCCGGACACTTTGACGAAGCCGCGAAGGCCTTTCAGAACGCAGTCGACCTGAAACCCCAGCCGAACTACTACACGGGACTGAGCACCAATATCGCGAAAGCATCGATCGCCGCGAAGGACCCGAAAGCTATCGAAGCGCAGGCCGCCGAGGCCGGTGCCGGGTGCGAGAAATCAGCGGCGGCTGATCCGGTTGAGGGGGAACGATGCTGGAAGAACCTCGGGATCGTCTACTATTCCGCCAGCATGATGAAGCAAGCGGTGCCGCCCCTTCAAAAGGCAACCGGGTTGGATCCGAAAGATGCTGACGCGTGGTTCCTTCTCGGAAATGCGCTTACCGGAACGATTGATTCGAAGCAGGAAGGCGAAAAGATCATTTACATCGTGCCTCCCGGGACCGTGGACGCGTACAAGAAATACTTAGAACTCGCGCCGAATGGATCTCACGCCGCCGAGGCACAAGCCAATATTCAGGGGCTAGCTCAGTACCAGCAAGCCGAGGAAACAAAAGTCGTAAAAAAGAAAAAGAGCTAGACACACTCTTCCCACCGGCCGCGCCCGCGAAACCCCAATGGATATCCCTCCTTCACCCCTTTGTGTGTTCAGGATAATCTGAACCCTCGACCGGGGAGGCACGAGAGTGATATTCTCTGGCCATTCATTTCAAGGACCCGGTGCAAGAAGTGGATTCGCCCCAGTTCAATACTCAGCGCCGACGCAGTGAACGAGTTTCAGAATCCCTGCCCTTAATCGTGCGCGGTGTGGACCTTCTGGGCCAGCCATTTGAAGAGCGGACCTCGACTCTAGTCCTCAATCTTCACGGTTGCCGCTACGCCTCAAAACATCACCTCCCGAAGAATACGTGGGTCACGCTCGAGCTGCCTCAGGCTCGCGACCGCCGGAACGTGCGCGCGCGTGTTGCCTGGATCCAACGGCCGCATTCGGTGCGCGAACTTTTCCAGATTGCCGTGGAGCTGGAAGGCCCGTCGAACATCTGGGGAATTGAACCTGTTCCGCCAGATTGGAACGCTGCGGAACCTCCGAACCAATCACATGCCGCTGCGCACGACTTGCGAGCTGCTGAGACCTCCGAGGCCAATGCGATTCCGGCGAATCTTGCTAATTTTATGGGGAAACTGATGACTGACATGTCCAGCGCAGAGGGGGCTTCCAACACCGAATCGTCACTTTTCGCGCCGGCCCCTGACAGCCCTCTTTTGCGAGAATTGCGCGCGGAGCTCGAAAGGCACGCGAGGCAGGCGGTGGAAAGCGCGTCCTCGCAGGCCCAGGAGCAACTGCGCCGGGCCGCTGAAGACATAGATCAGAAGCGATCCGCCGCGTTCGATGAGCTGTTCGGCCGGTGGAAGGTCGAGCACGACCGGGCACAAAACTCGGCACGCGAACAGCTTTCCGCCGAGCTGACTACACGGCAAGCGGAATTTCTGAATGGTCTTAAAGCGGATTTCGAGCAGAATTTCGGGCGCGCTCGCGCGCTAATGACCGAACTGGACAGCAAGGGTTTCGCTTTGCGCGCGGAGAATGAAGCGGTGCAAGATGCGATCAACCGTGCCTTGCAAGCGCGACACCAAATGGAGGAGGAAGCTGTCCGCCTTCCCAAACACGCAGAAGCGACCAAAGACGATAGGGCGCGAACGGAAGCTTCCACGGATGCGGCAAGGGATTGGCGGCAGCGCCTGGAATCTGAGATGACGGTGGCGCAGGCCCAATGGAATGAGTTGCTGCAGTCGTCGCTCGACAGTCGCATGCAACGGCTGGTGGAACGAATGTCCGAACGCTCGCAGGAGATACTGCGCAGCGCCGAAGAGAAGATGTCGGAGCGATTTGCGGAGCTGCATGGACCGTTCGCGCAGACCGCAGCGGAAGCGCGCGATGCTTCAGCGGCCGTGAAGTCCGCGCTCGAGCACGAAGTGGCACGGGCACACACTTCGCTTCAGGAGATCGAGCAAGCAGCCGGCCGGATGAAAGAGTATGCTGCGCAGCTTGACGCGGCGAGCCACGACTCGCTGAACGAACTGCAGCGGCGGCTCGAAAAAATCCTCGAGGCGCAGACTGCTGAGCTCAAGCACCGCGCGGAAAACCTGGTTGCCGGACTTTCGCAGCGAGCGACGCCGTCACTTGATGCGCTGGGCCGCCAATTTGTGGAGCGAACCGTCGCGGAAGCCGAATCGAAGCTCGCGCCACACGTCGAGAGAGTACCCGAATTGCTGCGGGAACTTGCAACGCGCGAGGTACAAGTGGAGGACGGTTTGCGGCTTCACCGCGAGCGCCTTCGCCAGGTGTCGGAGAATCATCAGAGAGAAGCGTCGGCGCAGATGACTTCCACACTGGGTGAACTGCGCAACAGTTTTGAAACGGCACGAAAAGAAGCGCTCTTGAAATGGACCGAAGAACTTGACGCGAGCGGCGTGCGCGCCTCGCACGCGGCCGGCGAATCCATCGGCCGAAGCTCGGAATGGTTTCAGCAGGAAGCGCGGGCACGACTGCAGGTGCAAGTAGAACAGGCCCTGGTGACCGCTGGAACCGGGCTCGATCAAAAAGCCGCCGAAGCAACGCAAAAACTTGAGTCGCAAATTGCCGCGCAGTCGGCTACATCCGTCGTTCAGATCGAGCAGCAACTCGAGGGCGTTGCCGCCGAGGTGGTGAACCGTACGCATGCGCGGCTCGAGGACGCCGCGGCGGCGGCGGCCGCTTCGTTTGGCCAAGTTCTGCGGGATATTTCCGAAAACGAGGTGCAACAGTTTACAACCGCAGGCGGCAACGCGTTGCAGGCGCGAACAAAAGAATTCGAGCGTTCCTCGCAACAACTACTCCACAACCTCGAATCCGCAGCCGGGACTTCCCTGGAATATTTCCGTGCGCAAATGGCTTCCGAGCTTGCGACGAGCACGTCGGAAGGGCGGGCGGCCCTTGCCGAGGAATTTGTCACGGCTCTCAACGGATATAGGGCCGAGCGGGATGCGCATCAAAAAGAATGGCTCGCGAGCCTCGAGCAAATTAGCGGCGAGGCTGCCGAACAATTCCGAGAGCGTTTGCAAGGGGCCGGCGATGCGTGGGTGCTCTCTTCAGTGCGCCGGCTGAACGAGCACGGACAAAATGCGATCGACAGTTTGCTGCGCTCGGCCGATCAATCGCTCAGAGATTCATGCGCGAAGCTCTTTGAGGGGTTGACGGAAATGCTGCGCGATCGAGCGACAAATGCTGCCGGGATTGGCAGCTTCACTCCCGCACCGAACCGCGAAGTCGCAGAGGTCGAAACCCTCAAGCAGAAACTCTAATTCTCGAACACCAAAGACAGTGCGAATCGCTCAACTTGAGCGCAGTAATTTCTCTTCTCGATCGTGATTCTTTTCCTCGAAAATAGGCCGGCCTCATGCTCCCATCCCCACACCACATCCGTCGGGCACCAAAAAAGGTGATGTTGCGCCCGTCCGAGTTCGAGCAGACGCAAAGGCATGCTGATTTGGCACAGCGAGACTCGCGAATGCCACCGTGCGTCGAGTGCAGCAATTGACGTTAAAGTGTCCGCTGGCCTCCGGTATTTCCGCAATAGACATGTCCGTCGATCGAACGAGTGCTGTGAACCAGCGCTTCCGCGTGCGCGCTCTTCATCGTCTTAGCGTTCCGTCTCAGGAAGGTCCCAAACCGCGATCAGCGTCAGGACGGTGGCGAAAAGTACGAGTAAACCAATCGCTCGACGTTGATTCAGATTCTCCATATTCTCCTCCTGGAAGCGGGCCGGAAAGGAACGGGGCATATTCAGGCTCCTGCGAGTCAACTTATTCCCAGAACAGCTCAAAGGTTCCTGGTGCATCTGGGCTGCCATGCGGCCGAATAGATGTCCTTTTGAAATCAACTGTTTGAAGGCGGACACGGATTGTTGTTAAGTCGCGGCCCACCACCCTACTGAGTAATTTCTTCGACAGACTGGGCTTTTTGTCGTACCGACTGCGGGTCCGAATCGTATGGTTGTCACCGCCGCTTGTGTGAAGAAAGCTACCGGGAAGTTTCCCTGGGATTCGCCTTTCGCAGGCGAGCCGCTACTTCCTCCCAACGATTTCAAGTATTGATTGAGCCACGTAGTTGACCTGTTCGGCAGTTAGCGCCGGAAAAAGCGGCAGGCTTAGCACTCGTTCACACGCAAGTTCCGCGTGCGGAAAAGTAGACGATGTGTACCCAAGCGAAGAATACGCAGGCTGGAGGTGGAGGGGTTTGGGATAGTGAATCGTAGTTTCGATTCCGGCAGCGGCGAGTTTTGACATCACGCGGGAGCGGTTTTTTACGTAAATCGCAAACTGGTGATACACGGCCTCGTCCCGTGGATCGTCGATGGGGATATCCAGTTGTGCGCCTTCCAGGGTCCGACGATATTCCTGGGCAATTTCGCGGCGCTTCACCGTCCACGCATCCAGGTGGCGCAGCTTAATTCGCAGAACAGCACCTTGAAATCCTTGCATGCGATAGTTGAAGCCCACGAATTCGTGATGATAGCGCGAGGTCTCTCCGTGGGTACGCGCGGCGCGCGCAAATCGCGCCACGGAATCGTCATCGGTGGTGAGGGCGCCACCCTCGCCATACGCGCCAAGATTTTTCGTAGGATAAAAGCTGAAAGCGGCAGCGTGCCCTAAACTCCCTGCGCGACGGCCGCGATGGCGCGCGCCGACGGCCTGAGCAGCGTCTTCGAGAATGCGGATGCCGTGGCTGTCTGCAATTGTGCGGATCGCGTCCATGTCAGCTGGCCGGCCATAAAGATGAATGGGAACGATAACGCGAGTCCTCGGTGAAACGGCGCGTTCGAGCAGATTTGGATCGAGATTGGCGGTCGCGGGGTCGATGTCCACAAAAACTGGGCGCGCCCCACAATAGATGATAGCCTCTGCCGTGGCTAGAAAGGTGTTCGGACTGGTGATGACCTCGTCCTGGGGCTGAACGCCGAGAGCCAGCAATCCCAGATGCAGGGCTGCAGTGCCGCTGTTTAGCGCGACGCAATACTTGGTTCCGCAGTATTCGGCGAATTCTTTTTCGAACGCCTCGACTTCCTCGCCCTGAACAAATGCCGCTGCTTGGCAGACGTGATCGAGTGCCGAGAGTATTTCGTTCCTCAGTTCCGCGTATTCGCCTTTCAGATCGAGCAGAGGCACTTTCATCGCGCAGCGCCCTCAGCGCCGAGTGAAAACTCTACTGTACGGCAGGGCTGGCTACAAGTCCGCGGCGCAAGGCTAGCGATGTGAGTCAGGATTGTTCTCCGAGCGGGAGCTCATGCTATCTTCATGGCATATCAGGTCCATGTCAGCGGCACGCACAGAATTCGAAGACGACGCCCAGCAGGAAAATGCCGTCAAGCTCAGGCCTGCGAGCGCTCCCGCCAAACTGCGCCTTTCCGTCGTGATGCCTGTATTCAATGAGCGCCAATATGTCGAGGAAATACTGCGGCGCGTTCAGGCCTCGGGACTTGCCGACGAAATCGTCGTGGTCGACGACGGTTCGACCGATGGCACCAGGCAAATACTCGACACACTGGCGAAGCGCCAATCCGCCGGACATCCTGAAACCGAGATTGCTGAGGGCCGCGGCAGGCTGCGTCTTGACAGCATCCATTTCCTTTTTCAGGAGGAAAATCAAGGAAAGGGCGCCGCCCTGCGGCGCGGTTTCAAGGAAGCCACCGGAGACCTTTTGCTGGTGCAAGATGCCGACCTCGAATATGACCCGAAGGATTATCCGAAACTGCTCGAGCCGATTCTCGATGGCCGCGCCGACGTTGTCTATGGCTCGCGGTTTCTTGGCGGACCACAGCGCGTCCATTTTTTCTGGCACTACGTGGGCAATAAGTTCCTTACTTTGCTCTCTGACATGATTACGAATCTGAACCTTACGGATATGGAGTCCTGCTACAAGGTATTCCGCCGTGAGGTAATCGAAGGCATCCGTCTGCGTTCGAATCGCTTCGGATTCGAACCTGAAGTGACTGCGAAAATCGCCAAGGCGAAATGGCGCATCTACGAAGTACCGATATCCTATTCCGGCCGAAGCTACGAAGAAGGCAAGAAAATTACCTGGCGCGACGGCTTCGTCGCGCTGTACTCGATCGTTCGCTATCGGTTGTTCGACTGAGTGCGGATTCTCGAAGGCTCTCCACTCGATTTTCCTGTAGGACCGGAAGGAGGATCATGTATTGAAACTAGATGTGCGTGAGTGTTCCAGTGATCTTCGTGCGATGGAGCGCCCATGCGAACACCATAAAGGACGCGGGAATCAGAATCGCAGCAAACAGGAGTAGCGCAACGAGAGACGGCCAGAGTTCGTTCCACCCGGCACCGCCCAAGAGAGCAGCTCGCATCCCTTCCAGGGAATAGGTGATGGGGATGAGCCGCGCGAGAATTTGGAGTGAATGCGGCAGGATCGTGACCGGATACATCATGCCGCCCACCAAACTCGAGACTCCCAGGACGATCCATTTCGCAGGATTGCCGCGCTTGAAAAGAAGCGTGTAACTGGCCGAGAGAATCCCGAGTCCGGTGAATGCCAAAATTGAGGCCATAAGAACCAACACGGCGCCGGTCCAATTCGCCGCGTGTGGCGCGAAACCGAAAAGCATAGCGCCCCAGGCCAGATAAACACAGGTGCGCAACGCCAGTGCGGCAAAGGGATAGACAGCCGAGCCCGCTAAAATTACTGAAAGGCTGGTCTGAGTGACAAGCAACGCTTCCAGGGTGCGGTTCTGCCGAGCTTCTTCAAGGCTTGCATCGAAAGCACTAAGCGATACGCTTAAGTAGTCAAAGAATGCGAACCCCACGAGGGCGAAAGCAAAATAGTTGCTTCCTCCCGGCAGTGCACCGGAAAGTTGCGGGCTGTCAACGAAACGCGAGAGATAGAAAAACGTCGCCACGCCGAAAAGCGCCTCTAGCGCTTCGAGCACGAGCGCGCCGCGATATCCGCGCGCGATGGCGAAATCGCGCCAGAAGAACGCAAGGACCTTTCTTGCCGCGCGCCACAGGCTCATCCCAGTGCCTCCGGCGTCGCGGGATACCCGGCGAGCCGTGCAATCGCGGCTTCGAGAGTGGCGGCACCGGTGGACGCACGCAGCCCTGCCGGAGTGTTGCAGGCGATCACCTGACCGTCATCGAGCAGAACCATGCGATCGGCGATTTCCTCGATCTCGCTCAGCGTATGGGAGGCGAATAGCAAGGTGGTACCGTGACGGCGAACGAGATCTCCCTTGAGAAGCCGCCGGAAGTCTGCGGCTGCGAGCGGGTCAAGACTGCGCGTAGGTTCATCGAGCAGAAGGATGGCCGGGCCGTGGAGCAGTGCCCGTGCGAGACCAAGGCGATGTGTCATCCCAGTCGATAACGTGCGCACCTGACGGGAGAGTTGATCGGCAACCCCCATCTGGTGGGCGACCGACTCGATTCGCTCCCTTGCAACCGCGCCGCTCATATTGTTCATGGCAGCAAAGAATGCCAGATTTTCGCGAGCGGTGAGCCGACCATAGAAACCTTCATCGCCTCCGGTGTGATACCCGAGTTGCTGCCGCGCGCGAGCCCCATCCCGTTCGACATCAATTCCTCCGAGAGTGGCCCGGCCGCCGGTGGGAAGAATCAGTGTGGCAAGCACGCGCAAAAGTGTTGATTTTCCAGCGCCATTTGGGCCTACCAGTGCCACCGCCTCACCGCGATTCACGGTGAACGAAACGCCCGCGAGCGCCCGCTCGGTAGGGCGCGAAAAAGGTTGCAGGAGCGCGCGCCAGCCGGACCGCGCCGGAGGAAAATACTTCTCCAGGGCTTCTACCGAGATCACATGTTCCAACATGCAACGAGGTTAACAGCCGAAATGAAAATCGAAGTGCTCTATCTGGTGTCGCTTATGAAAAATGGGGGAGCATCTTTCTGGGCTCTCATGGCACCCACACCTGCAGTCGCGCTCTAGGGTTCGCGACAAGTAATAGCAAATCGCCGCGAACCTCCGGCGCATGGACTTTGCCGAGAAAGTTGCGCCGCGGCAGTGATTCGTCAAGTATATAGCACCGAGACGCAAAATATTGTTTCAATTTGGCCGGGAGAGATGAGCCGGAGCGTGTTCAAGGACTCACCGTTTCTGCTTCGTTCCTGCCTTTGCTGGGTGCAGAGGTTCAACTCGGACGCACATTTCTTCCGGAAGAGGAACAGATCGGGCATGACAAGGTTGTTGTTCCTTGCTCACTTCGACAAATGCGTTGCTGGCCAACACGGTAAGTCTCGAGGAGCCAGGCCAGCACTCGCGATCCAATTCCTCGCGCGAATAGAAGCAGAAGAAATGAACGTGATTGCGAGGCCAGATATATTCGATCTTCGTGAAACGTGGATTTTGTAAACGCCGGGCCAGCACCACGTGACCGACAATTCGATCTCGCCTCAGGCTCACCGCCGCGAAGCTCATGCGCACCTGAAACGCAATGCGCGTTTTTTCAGGCACCACACGCACAGGTCCCTAGCTCTTCACCAGTCTTGCGAAGTCTCTGAACAGTGCGATCACGGGCTTTTCCCCGCGAGATGCTCGCGCAACGTGTAGTGGGAGTAGAAATGCGACTGGTTGCGGTTTGCAAAAGAGCCTTGCGCATTTCGGGCATTTCCACAGTGGGGCGAAGCCCATATCGTATCGCGAATTGTCTAGCAAGATGCCGACTTACCCGCCGTCTTTCGCCCGATCCCTAAGTCTCGTTCGAGGAAGCAAGGTTCCGTCGGCGGCACCTCGCGCTCTCATCTCCTCGAACTTACCGGGAGTTGGCTCGTCGTCGCCCGGCCCTGGCAGTCAAAACGAACATCCCGGTTGACTTGCCCGGCGAAGACTCCTAGCATGACGCGAGTTTACTCCCACGATCAATTGCTCGGGAGGAATCGTCCTGGGACCTAGTTGACATCTTCAAGCTGAGGGGAGGACCCAACACCTATGGAGCATTCAAAGAATTTGTTCTTTAGAAGAGCCAGGCTTGCTGCCGCGGCATTGGCTGGCTTTCTCATGTTCGTAGGTGCGCCGCACCTGCGCGCCGATGACGACTGCCAGCGACGCATCGCGAAAGCCGATCACAGATTACACGAAGCTATCGAGCATCACGGCTACCAGAGTGAGCAGGCTGAGCATCGGCGCCACGAACTGCACGAAGCGCGTGAGCGTTGCTGGAATGCCAACCATCGATGGTGGGATGAACACGAGCATCGCTGGCATACGGATCATGATTGGGATGACCACGATCATGATCACGACCGCGATCACCGGTGAGTCATATCGCAAGGCAAGGCTTCGCCCCTTACGCAAAGTGCTTCCCGGAGAAGTCGCCGCACTCGCGGTGTCGCTAAGTGAACAGACATTTTTCTTTGAGACGCCCCAGTTAGGTCTGCGTGGAAATTCCGTTTGCCCATTCGGCTCGGGATTTTTTGCAAGGTGGCAGCGTTCCAAGCAGCCCCGAGACGTGACCGTCCTATCGGAATACGAGGTTAGATCTGGGGAAAATGAATATTCAGCTTATGGCAGATGTAGAGAACCAGGATCGCGCCCAGCGTGGATAAAATAAGGCCGGCGGGATGATATCGTTCGTTTGTCGGACGCGAAAACATGTGGGTAACGCCTCCGCCGATGATCGATCCGATGATGCCGAGCGCGATCGTCCAGAACATCGTTATGTGCACGTGCATAACCGATTTCGCGATAACCCCCGAGATTAGCCCAATGAAGATATACCAGATTAAATGAAACATATTCACCTCCATCGTTGCCTTCAGAACGTCGTCGAGTCTAACCCAAGGTATGGCAATTGACCCGACTTTCCTATGGCATTGATCGGCTTTCCGAATCGAAACTCGAAAATCGGCGATCAAGCTTCAATCGGCGATAACTCGCTGAAATAATCTCTTCGCGTCAAGCTCGAACACCGTATCCTCGCAAGGCTCCTGCCATTCCAGGAATCCTAGCGCGCCTATTTCTCCTCATTTCCAGTGAAAGATAAATGATCCAACGTTTTTCGTCGCCATCCTAGTCAACGTCACTGTGGCTGTCTGTGCTATTACCGACCACTCGTCCAGAGCCTCGTCTCAGACGGTGTCCGAGTACGCGACGGCAGCGTGCGCAAATGAACACCCATTAACTGTGGCCATTGCGTAAACTCTTGGCTTTCAGAGATTAAGAGATCTAATCCTTGGACCCGTTCTTGCTGCCTGTCCCTCACAAGGAACAGGAGGCGACGCTTGCTCAATTTCTGGCATGACTTCAGATTTGGCCTGCGCATGCTACGGAAATCCCCGGGATTCACGATCGTCGCCGTCCTCACTCTCGCCCTGGGCATCGGCGCGAACTCCGCAATCTTTTCCGTAGTCGACGCGGTGCTCCTTCGTCCCATGCCGTATCCGGCCGCCGACAAATTGGTGTACCTCGTAGACAGCAATCCTTCGCACGGATGGCCTCGCTTTTCCGCATCGCCCGCGAATTTTCTCGACTGGCGAGCGCAGAACCGATCGTTTGAAGAGATGGTGGCCTACGCGACCGACACTTCGAACGTCGTCCTCGGCGATTTGCCCGATCATTGGAAAGGATTGGCAGTGACGCGAGGTTTCCTCGAAGCGCTGAGAGTGCAGCCTGCGCTCGGTCGCGCGCTAAACGAAGACGACTTCGTAGCGGGCAAGGATCGCGTGCTGATCCTCAGCGACGCGCTTTGGCGCGGTGCGTTTGGCGCGGATCCCGGAGTGCTCGGCCGTGGAATCCAGTTGGATGGCAACTTGTACACCATCGTTGGCGTGATGCCCTCAAGTTTTCACTTCGGCGGAGAGCGCACTCTTTACTGGACGCCGTTCGTGTTCGACTCGTCGCTGGCCACCGCGCGTGGCGCGCATTTCCTGCACGTGCTGGCGCGGGTCCGCGACGGAGTGAGCCTTGCTTCAGCGCAATCGGAGATGAAACAGATTGCGGCGCAGCTCGAGCGCCAGTATCCAAATTCCGACAAGGACTGGACTGTGCTGGTCGAGCCGATGAGAGAGAGCATCGTGCGCGACGTCCACGGCGCTCTGCTGGTGCTGCTCGGCGCGGTGGGATTCATTCTGCTGATCGCATGCGCGAACACCGCGAACATGCTGCTGTCGCGGGCGGTAGCGCGGCGGCGGGAAATGGCGATCCGCACGGCGCTCGGCGCAACGCGGCTCCGAATCGTGCAGCAGCTTCTCACCGAAAGCGTCCTGCTGGCCTTCGCCGGCGGCGCGTTGGGATTGTTCATCGCTTCGCTAAGCAACGGCGTCCTCGCAGCGCTGCCCGAACAGATTTTGCCGCGCGCGCAATCAATTCACGTCGACGCGCGCGTTCTGGCATTCACGTTTGCACTTGCGCTCGCGACGGGCATCGTGTTCGGGCTCGCGCCTGCGCTTGGCTTGGCGAAAGAGGATCCGGCGAAGCGACTGAAAGAAGCCGGATCGCTCGCGGGCCGCGCGCGGGTCGGGCTGCGGCGCGTGCTCATCGTCACGGAAGTTGCGCTGGCATTTGTTCTGATGGACGGATCCGGACTCTTGATCCGCAGTTTCGTGCGGCTCACCGACGTGCAGCCGGGTTTTCAGTCGCAATCGCGCCTGACCTTTGACGTCGAACTTCCGCGCGCGCGTTACGGCACCGAGACTCGATGGGCTGCATTTTTCGATCAAGCGCGCGAGAGACTGGCCGCATTGCCCGGCGTGCAATCGGTCGACATGACTTCGCTGCTTCCGCTGAACGGCGATCTTTCGGTGTGGACGTTCGGCGTGAATGGCCAGCCGAACGGAGCGTCGCTTCCGTCCGCCACGTATTACCTCGTCTCGCCCGGATATTTCCGCGACCTGGGTATTCCGCTCCTCTCGGGGCGCGACTTTACGGCGCAGGATTCGGCGTCGGCGTCCCACGTTTGCGTGATCAACGATTTTCTCGCGCGCACAGTTTTCCCCGGACGCAATCCGATCGGCCAGCGCATTCAATTCGGGCGAAATTATGAGGTCGTGCGCGAAATCGTCGGCGTGGTCGGCTCGGTAAAGCAGGAGGGTCTTGATACAGGGGAGACGTTCCAGGTGTACGAGCCCTTTGACCAGATGCCGCGGCTATCGATGACGTTCATCGTGCACTCGAACGGCGATCCGCGGGCATTGGTAGGTTCCGTGCGGCAGGTGATCCGCCAAATCGATGCGCAGCAGCCCATCGTAAATCCGCGCCTGCTCGATGACTACGCGAGTGAAGCGGTCGCGATGCCGCGCTTCCGCACCGTGCTGCTCGGCGTGTTCGCGGGGCTGGCCGTGGTGCTCGCGCTGATTGGTTTGTACGGAGTGATGTCTTACACCGTGACGCAGCAGACTCAGGAAATCGGAGTTCGCATGGCGCTCGGGGCGCAGCAGCGGGATATCTACGGCTTCGTGCTGCGCGAGGGAATGCTCCTGGTTGCCGCGGGCGTGGCGCTGGGCGTCGCTAGTGCGTTCGAATTGACAAAATTCGTGGCGTCGTTTCTGTTCGGCGTGACGCCGCGCGATTCGGCAACGCTTGCCTGCGTTGTATTGCTCTTTGCGGGCGTAGCGGCGTTGGCTTGCTGGGTCCCCGCGCGTCGCGCGGGGCGATGCGATCCGATGGTCGCGCTGAGATACGAATAGTCCTTCGCAGAAGTCACGGGCAGCCTGTTGCAAGGTTTCGTCGGAGGCGCCTTGCGCTCTCATCTCCTCGAACGCGTTTTTGGCTAGTGATCGGGACGTGTCCAATCATGCGACGCAATCGAACTTGCCGAAATTAGGGATTTTCTGCAGCATTCCCCTCTTGCGCCGAAGTCTGTCAAAATCCACTTGGCACAAGGCGGTAGACGGTCTATCCGCAGTAGCCGATTTGACGAGCACAGGGCCGTCGCAAAGTTTCTTGCGGCGTCCAAGTCGGGATCGGCTGGGAAGTGAATTTGAGAGGAAATCAATCAACATGGGCACGCGATGGGTTCCAAAAGGGTTTCACACGATAACTCCAAACATTGTTGTAGATGACGCCGAGCAAGCTGTGGCGTTCTTCAAGACGGCATTCGGCGCCACGGAGACTTATCGCTTGATTATGTCGAATGGAAAGATTACGCATTGTGAGCTTCGGCTGGGGGACTCGGTCCTAAATATCGGCGAGTCGATGGAGGGCTGGCCTGCGCACGGGCTGGTCGCACAGATCTACGTCGAAGACTCGGACAAGTTGTTTAAGCGTGCGGTTGACGCCGGCGCTACGGAGATCATGCCGATGACGGATATGTTCTTCGGTTCGCGTGAGGGGCGAGTCGCGGACCCCTTCGGGAACGTGTGGACTATTGCAACGCTCAAGGAGGAAGTGGCGCCGGAAGAGATGCAGCGAAGGATGAAGGCGCAGGGATACTAAACCATTCACTCTAGCGAATGGACCCCGTGGCCCAATGTTTGGTTAAGGAGAACCTCGGGCTGAAATTCTTCAAACTGTCCCGAAGTCCGGTTGGGGGGAAATTGCTCTTGATTCGACTCGTATGGTCGGACCCAATTCTGGGCGAATGACGGGGCACTCGGAAATAACTGCCACTTCTGGGCAGGGCGCCGGCCAAGCCGATCCCGAAATCCGCTTCGAGGAAACCGGGCCGACAGGCTCGTGGTAACACCCGAGAGATACCCCGAAGCCGTATCTGGGTAGTTTTTCGTCGTTACAAAGACTGCGAGAGCAAGGAGCCGCAGCACCGCAGCGAGATTATCTTTGACGCGTGTTCAGCTTGTCGATTGCTCGCTTTAGCTCTTCAAGCTTCTGCCCAGCCTCGCCGAGTTTGCCTTCCGCCGTCAGGCGCTGGTAGTCGGCAAGGTCTTTGGCGGCTTCCGCGATGAGCGCGTTGAGATTGGCTGCGGGCTGGGGCGAAGTGGGGGATGCGCTTCGCACCGGCTCCGCGGGACCTGCTGGGGCGCTCACCGACGAGACTGCTCCGCCAAAAAGGGCCGCCATCGCCGACTCGAAGGTTGGTCCGTACGCCAGCCGATCTTGCAGCGCGAGCACGACCAGGCGCAACTCCGGCATCGGACTCCGCTCAGCTTGAAGGTAAATCGGCTCCGCATACAACAGCGCGCGCCCTGACGGAATCACAAGCAGGGCCCCGCGGCGCACGTGCGAACCTTGCTGATTCCACAGCGTCAATTGTCCGGAGAGCTGGGCGTTCTGATCGATTCGCGCCTCGATTTGCAGCGGTCCGTCGACAAGCTTGGTCTTGGGAAAGTTGTAGACCACCGACGTACCGTATTTTGCGCCGTCGCTGCGCCCGGCAATCCAGCCAATCAGATTATTCCGGCTGGCCGGAGTGAAGGGCAGAATCTCCACGAACTCCTCGCCCGTCTCGCCCGGCAGTTTCATCAGCACAAAGTTCGGCTGCATCGCCTGTGTCTTTTGCTCACCTCCCTCACCCATGCCGACCTCGGTGGCGACCGTCCACAGGTCTTCACGGTTGTAGAACGCTTCCGTATCCGTCATGTGGTACAGACCGTACACTTCCGCCTGGAGTTTGAGCAACAACTCGGGATAGCGCACGTGTTGGCGCAGACCGGGCGGCATCATTGCCGCATCCTTGAACAGACTCGGAAAGATGCTGCGGTAGGTTGCGATGATCGGATCCTCAGTGTCAAACACGTAAAACGTTGTTGTGCCATCGTAGGCGTCGATGACCACCTTAACGCTGTTCCGCATGTAGTTAATGAGATTGCCCCCGAGACGATAATGGCTCGAGTACGGATAGCTGTCTGAAAGCGTGAACCCATCCATGATCCACGACAGCCGGCCATCGTCGCCGATCACGATGTACGGATCCGGATCGTAGGTGAGGAACGGCGCTAATGCCAATGCGCGATTGCGCACGTTGCGCCGCATCAGCAGCCGGCTATTCTTGTTCACGTCATCGCTGAACGGTAGCTTCGCGAGGTCGCCGCGGTCGAGCGCCATGATGATGCGGCGCAGGAAACTGCCGAGCACGATGCCGCCGTTGCCTTCGTACGACGTGAGGTTGTTGCTCGCGCCTTGCGGGTAGTTGAATTCCTTCTGTCGTGTCTTCACGTAGACGTCGGTATTTGTCAACTCGCCGAAATAGATCTCCGGGCGGGTCACGCTCAGACCACGCACCGTGCTCTGGACCGGCATGTTGCTCAGAATCAGCGTGGGCAGCCCTTCCGGCGTGAACCCATTGACCGGGTTCATCGTGATGCCGTAGCCGTGGGTGTAGATCAGCTTGTCGTTAATCCAGTTGCGGCTGCTCTCCGGGAGCTTGTCGACGTTCAGCTCGCGCGCGGCGAGCATCACCTCGCGAGTCGTGCCATCGATTTCATATCGATCAATGTCGATGTCAGGGAAGTCGTAGTAGGTGCGGATTTCCTGAATCTGGCGCAGCGTGTCCTGGAGTGCGCGCCAGTCCCACAACCGGATGTTCTGAAGCGTGGCCTGATTGTTCGCCGGGTCGGCCGCCTCGACGGTCGTCTCAGCGGGAAACTCGCGCTGCGAGACCCGGTTCAATCCGTAGGCCTTTCGCGTCAAGTCGGTGTTGTAGGCAATATAGGGCTTCTCGCGAACCAATTGGTTCGGTTTGACGATAAAGCTGCTGACGTACCAGGCGACTCCTTGAACGGCGACATAACAGACAGCGGCCGGAAGAATCGCGGCGATAAGCCAGCGCCAGCTTGGCACCCGCACGGCATTTATGACGGCGATCACCGCGCCGAGAACCAGCGCCGCGCACACGACGAGTATCCCTGTGAGCGTGACGTGCGCGTCCGTGTAGGTCACACCCCCGAAGATTGTGTGATCGTCGAACAATCGCTCGAACCGGCCGAGATACACATGCATCGCGAGGGTCAGCAACAGGAACGTAAACGCGATGGAGAAGCCGCGCCAGGGTAATGTAACCGAGCGACTAAGACGCCCGGCGAGCACGCGGCTTCCGCCCGTGATCAGGATGAAGAGAGCCGCGAGTACACAGGTAATCACGGCTAGGGTAAGCAGCCAGCCGGCGACGAGCTGCCACGCCGGCAGGGTGAAGAGAAAGAAGGCCAGCGGCTTGCCAAAAATCGGGTCCACGGCGCCACCGGTGGAGCGGGGCGCGTACCAAAAGAGTGTGAGCGCCGGCCACTCCTCCATCATGCCGGCGCCAGTGGCAGCGGCAATGACGAGCGAAACGCCGAGCGCGATGAGGCGCAGCACAGGCTCGACCCGCAGCTTCAGCGGCTTTCCGCCAATGTAAATCGTGTGACCGCTCGGCAAGTCGGGGAGATGCGCCCGCTTCAGAGCCTCGAACGATCCGTACAGAATCAGAAATGTCGCCGCTGCAAAAGCCGTGAAGATTCCCCACTGCAGGTTCAGCGTCTTCCAGAACACGCCCCCGTAGCCGAGTGACCCGAACCAGAGCGCGTCCACGTAATACGACAACGCGGTCCGACCGCCGAAGACGATGCAGGCAAGGACGACGAGAATGAGAAAGAAGCGGCGGCGACGCCGCGGCGGAAGCGTCCGCGGCCAGTCAATGGACTCCGGCATTGCTCCACTCCGTCTTTACCTAAATTTCCGTTGGCAGAGTTCTAAGAGACGGTATTGTACAGTGCCTGCAGGTGTTTGGCGGGCAGAAGGTGGAGGTAGAGCGACCATCTCCAGCAGCGCGAGGAGCATTGGGCGATTGTTGACCTGGCTGGCAAGGGAGGTCACGTGCGAACGGTTCCGGTTCCCCATTTGGGTGAGCAGCGAACTGGATGATTGGCTCGCCGCAGCCGCAATTGAACGAGGAAAGTTATTCCGCCGGGTCGACAAACCGGAGTTATTCCGGTTGGGGGAAATGTGGCGATTCCGGCGCGAATTCACGCTACGATTTCCTCGAACCCCGTTCCTGGCCCGCACCGGACCCTTGCTCGTTAGCCGACATGGGGAGAGAGCACTTATCGTGTGGCCTCGACGGCACTCCTAGTCGAGAACTGACGGCGATATGCTGAAGGTGTTGTTCCCAACACCCTGCTGAAATACTGCCGGAGGGTTGCCGCGGTCTGCAGCCCAGCGGCCTCAGCGACTTGTTCGATGGTTTCGCTGGTCTTCTCCAAGCGCCTCTGCGCCAACAACAAACGCTGGTGCATCAGCCATTGGTGAGGCGTCGTGCCTGTCTGCTCTCGGAACCGGCGCGCAAATGTCCGTGGAGACATTAACGCTCTTTGCGCCAGATCCTCGATTCGTAAGGCCTTATCTAAATGCGATTCCGCCCATTGCATCAACGGAGCAAGGCCCCCGGCGGTAGCGCTTCGGATGGGATCTCGTACATACTGCGCCTGTCCTCCCTCACGATGCGGAGGCATTACCAGCCGCCGGGCGATTTCGTTCGCAATTTCCGCGCCGTAATCGCGGCGCACTACGTGCAAACCAAGATCGATCCCCGCGGCGCTACCCGCGGAAGTCAAAATGTTGCCCTCATCTACATACAGGACGTCCGGCTCGACGCGAATCTTGGGAAAACGCGACATCAATCGATCGACATAACGCCAGTGAGTCGTCGCGCGCTTCCCATCGAGCAGTCCAGTAGCAGCCAGCACGAATACCCCGGAGCAGATGGAAACCAGGCGCGCACCCTCGGCATGCGCCTTGCGCAGCGCACCCAAGAGTGATGGTGGTGGGGGTTCGTCGGCATTCCGCCATCCTGGGATGATGATCGTCCCGGCACGCTGCAACGAACGCAAGCCTCGCCGCGCCTCCACGAGAATTCCACCGCTCGCGCGAATCGGGCCATGTTCCAAAGAGCACACTTCGAAGTCGTACCACTCGACATCGAGATTTTTCCGCCGTAATCCAAACAGCTCGACAACGATTCCAAATTCGAAAGTGCACAGACCGTCGTAAACAAGCGCTGCTACATGCCGTTGGTCTCTGGCCGTCATTGGCAGGATTCTAGCGGATATTGGCATTTCTGCCTATCGACGCGGACTGCCAATTTGGGCAACAGTAACGCTGTTCGCTTGTAAACGGAGGAACGACTTCGATGCTTCGCCATCCCTGGCTGGTTCTCGCGGCCGTCGCTGCTTGCTCCATCCCGGTGTGGGGCCAGGACAATCCTCTAAGCGCGGAAGCCAAATCCGATTACAAAGTCGTTAGGAATTTTGTCATCCGCGCCGCCGAAAAAGTGCCCGAAGCGGGTTACTCCTTCAAGCCTACGCCGGAGGTCCGCAGCTTTGGCCAGCTCATCGGACATATTGCCGATGACCAGTATAGGTACTGTTCGGCGGCAAAAGGAGAGAACAAATCCTCGCAGTTCGAGAAGGATCCACCGCCAAAAGCAGAGATGGTTGCCGCACTCAAATCAGCATTTGCGTATTGCGACACTGCTTACGAAGGGCTCGTTGATTCGTCTGCAACGGAAAAAGTCGTGTTTCTCGACCGAACCATTCCGAAACTCATAGTCTTCACTCTCCATGCGGGTCATGCCTGGGAGCATTACGGGAACGCTGTGGTTTACATGCGCCTCCAAGGCATCGTCCCTCCATCGAGCGAGAAGGCTGGCAACTAGGACTTGAGAACGCCTTGGGTCGGGCCTCTGGCCGAAGGCCATTTCATAAGGAGGTCGTATGAAATTTCGCCCCGTCGTTGCTCTTATCGGCCTGATACCGATTTTCCTTGCAGCGAACGCCGCTGCGGCTCCTCCGGACGCCTCTGGAGAATATTCCAAACATTTTGCCGCGCTTGCTAAATTGTCGGTGGCTGTGGCCCAGGCCATGCCGCCCGAGAAGTATTCATTCCGCCCGCATCCCGATTCCATGAACTTTGGTGAATTGATGTTCCACATCGCCAGCACCAACTACCAATTCTGTGCTGGTCTCAAGGATTCCGCCCCACCCACATTCCCATCAGCCACGGACAAGGGCAGTATCGTCAAGTTTCTCAGCGATTCGTTCGAGTATTGCTCCGCCGTTATCCCGAGTTTGACCAACGAACAGATGAATCAAACGCACAGTTCTCCTGACGGGCGCCTCCCCGGGCGAGAAGTCCTGCTAGCCATGTATATTCACGTGGCGCATCATCGCGGCCAGGCCGAAATCTATCTCCGCGACAACGGCATCAAGCCGCCGTCCTACATAATCTGAAAAAACTGACGTTTTGCGTGGATCACGCGTATTCGAAAGTGATTCCAGTTGGTGCACACTCGGTACTTGGAGCCAGTGCACTGTCCCGAAGTCTGCTTCTGGAAAATGGGCCGTGATCGGTTGCGTCAATATCGACTTCCGATTAATCCCGAATGACGTTAGCCATCCGGAAGTTACCGAGCAGGTTTTCGATTGGCGTCGTACTAAGGTTGTTTCTGCATTTCGTATGTCGTTCTTGTATCGCCTTCCTTGTCTTCGAAAATAACGTGAATGGATTTGCCTCCGGGCACGACTAACAGGTGCAAGATCCCGACAACTTTCCCGTTGCGTTTGGCGGTTACTTCGACCGTGTTTGGGTTCAGCAGCTTCACCGAGACCATCGTGTGACCTGGGTCGTCCTCGACCGGATAGTCCTTGCCATCGAACTTTGCATCAAACCTTTCGCCAAGAGGAGTCTCCGCACTAAATCCATCCGCTGTGCACCTGTATTTGATCGTGGCACCGTTCTTGGATCTAGTGTACTTGTTCGCGCGCCACGAGCCGGAAAGGGCATGAGAGCCAGCAGGCCCCTGGGTGACTCGTTGACTGAGAGTCTCGATCGAGACCGGCTGTGCTTCCGTTGTGTCTTTTAACACCTGGGTCAGCGTACCCCCGTCAGGAGAAATCGTATCGATCTCCGCGAACATCGTTTTTCCGGCTTTCTTGCAGATGAATTCAACCGTGTATCCCCCGCCATGATGAGCGTAGGCGCTTGGATAGCCCGTATCTCTGCCTGCTTCACATAGACCATCCGGTCATACATGGCATTGAGGTCACGGATCAGTTGGTCCCATTGCTCCGGGTTAATCATCTGTTTCTTGCGCCTTGCCACCAGGCCCGGAACCTGTTGCTGCATGAGCTCCGGAGTCAACTGCTCATCACTTTCCAGATCCTCGATGGACGCTCCGTACGCTCCCAGCGGGCCGCCTATGGCGACCAGCCGGCGTACCAGTTCCGGATGAGACGAAGCAAGGATGTAGCTGGTGATAGCGCCCTCACTGAACCCCATCACGTCAACTTTCTCGCCGGACTTGAATATGTCTTTTGTGACCAGTGCTGTGTCTTCCGCGAACTGGCGATGTGAAAGCGGGCGCGTACCTCGATCGGACCGGCCGTAGCCGCCGGTTGCAATTGCGATCACTGTGCGCTGCTTGCTCGCCTGGCGAATCACTTCTGCAAATTCGTCGATGTATCCATACTCACCGCCATGCAGAAACACTACTGGCTGGCCACCCTCACCGTAGCGCTCGTAATAAAGCTTAGCGTCCTGCGTCTTGACGTAGTGCTCAGCTTGATCGTTGGTCCCATATCGGACCTCCTGTTCAGGGGCCTGCGCGAGCGCGGTAGTCCAGAGAGCCAAGATAAGTAAGAGCGTAAATGGCTTTCGCATTTAGCGGGAACTCCTCATGGCGTGGGTCCTACCTTCAAATTGCAGAAATAAGCACCAGTACTGACGTGTGCCCAGGTCTTGTCTGCACGCTCGCTTGTTGCGCGGATCAATGTGAGTCGCCGCCTTTACAACTTGCCGATCTCTTCGGCGAAAGCGCACTCGACCACGCCCATGTCTGTCTCCGATTCTGCTCATGGTCAAACTTCTCGCTGGCGTAGAAAATGCTAATGGGAGACATCCGGACTGTCTTGTAAGACTTAGGTGGGAATTCAACTAGGGGAACCGGAACATGTGGTTTCCCGCTTTGGCGATTGCTCCCGAGTGAAGAGCGATGCGGAAGTAACCGAATTCCTTCCGGCTTGCCGACCACTCAGGAGCTGTCTCATCGACGCCCAAGCCCAGTTCTGGCAACATTTCTCGGGAACTTCCGTCTATCACTCGGCGTAAGTGTATGCAGGGCACTACGTGCCCTCCCGAGGGAATCCATGGTACCGAAAAGAGCGATTCTGGTTTGCCTCATCGTCCTTGTTTCGTTGCAGAGTCATGCGTCCCCCGTCACTCCTGTGGAAGCTGGCCGGTGGCGCGAGGACCTCCGCTACTTCGCTGAACAGGCACCGCAGGTTCACAAGAATCTGTTCCATTCCATGACACGGGAACAGTTTGACGCTGCGCTGAAGAATCTGGACGAGCGCATCCCCAGTCTGTCTCGCAACCAGATCATCGCCGAGATCACGCGGATCGTCGCAATGATTGGCGACGGACACACTTACGTGGAACTCCGGCGTCCTCCCACGAATTTTCGGCACTATCCACTCAAGCTCTACTGGTTCCCCGACGGAGTTTACGTTGTGAAGGCCGACAAGAAGTACGCCGCGGCCGTGGGCGGTCGCATCGTAAGGTTGGGCAAGGTCTCTGGACAGAATGCCTACGAAGCTGTAAGCCAGATCGTTCCGCGCGACAATCCGTCCCAGGTCAAATGGATGACGCCGTTCTACATGTCATTGGCCGAGGTGCTCGACGGACTCAGCTTAGTAGACAACCAGGAAGCGGTTCCGCTCACCGTCGAAAAGGATGGGGTGCAAACGACCGTCGTCCTCACACCCGAAGCGGGAGATCTGCCATTGGACGAATTCGTTCTTCCGGCAGATTGGGTGGATGCTCACGATCCCGCTACTCCTCAGCCCCTGTGGCAAAAAGATCCAGCCAACCACTATTGGTTCGAGTATTTGAACGATTCCCGGACGCTCTACGTTCAATTCAACGCCGTGGCGCAGAAGCCAGACGAAACCATCGAGGCATTCTTCAAGCGGGTCATGGCGTTCGCGGACACGCATCCGGTGGATCGCGTCGTACTTGACGAGCGATTGAATGGCGGGGGCAACAATTACCTCCTGCGGCCGATCATCCATGCATTCATCCGCTCCGACAGCGTTAATCAACCTGGCAAGTTGTTCACCATCATCGGACGTCAGACTTTCTCCGCAGCGATGAACTGTGTCAACCGCATGAAGTTGAACACCGACACTCTTTTTGTCGGAGAACCGACGGGTTCCAGCCCCAACATGTATGGCGACAATGCGCCGGTTGTATTGCCAAACAGCAAATTGATGGTGCGGCTTTCGACACTCTGGTGGCAGGATATGGACCCCCGCGACCGACGGGTGTGGCAAGCGCCTGATCTTTCAACAGAGCTAACGTTCGCCGATTACCGCGCCGGCCGCGATCCCGCGATGGACGCAATCCTGAGTTACAAGCCGGGACCAAGCATCGTCGAACTGGTCCGTGCCGCAGCGGAGAAAGGCGACTATGCTGGCGCGAAGGCTGCCTTTCAGACGTTCATCCAAAACCCATTGCATAAGTACGCGCCCGCAGAGTCGGACATCAACCAATTGGGGTATGCCTTCATAAACTCCAAGAAGCTAGATCAGGCGATTCTGGTACTCAAGTTGAACGTGGAAATTTACCCCGAGTCTTTCAACGCCTGGGACAGCCTGGGTGAGGCCTACATGGATCGCGGTGATAAGGACCTAGCGATCAAGAACTACAGCAAATCGCTCGAATTGAACCCCAAGAACTACGGTGCGCGCGATCAACTGGCGAAACTGCGGGCGCAGTAGCGGCAGAGTTAGGTTTGAGATTGTTATGCCTACCGAACTGGAAGTCCGAGTCTGGAAAATTAGCTGCTAGATCGCGCCCAGTCGATGACTGCAAGTGCGACATTACAACAGCTGCGCTCAAACCTTGGGCCGAAGGCCAATCCGCTGCGATAATGGCTCGATGCAAGGGCTCTCAATGGCTCTGCTGATTGGTGGGGCGGACGTTTGGTGTGTCGATTAGCCGCCTGTAAGAGATTCGGAAATCTGCGCCGTGCAATCCTCAAGCCTTAGTCAGGGGGAATCATGGGTGGACACAGCTTTGTTCCGGTTGAACCGAATGCCACGTCGCGGAACGACCTCGTCGAGCGTGGGTTTACTCGTCAACCGCTCAGAGTTAACGTCGAGGTAGCGCGCACATTGGAAGCGTTATCCCATGCTGCCTGGTCCATTCCCAGGGATAAATACTATGACGGGGGCGACAGGTATCGTTCCTTAAATCGTCTCCGGGGCGAGATTGTTGAGGGCGGTGTGAAGGTTTGGTCGACGGATGAGAGCACACCGTATGTGCAGCTGGAAAAATACAACGCGACACTAGGTG
>Ga0307475_10000113_pt1 | contig 46752 bp, 35 predicted proteins | sample atmos_gasesECM1C_FD_203317 | JGI IMG/M metagenome (GOLD analysis project Ga0307475, IMG submission 203317) | Hardwood forest soil microbial communities from Morgan-Monroe State Forest, Indiana, United States - atmos_gasesECM1C_515 | ecosystem: Environmental > Terrestrial > Soil > Temperate... | reverse complement strand
GTCAGCTCGGCGGCCGGCCGCGGCAGATTGCGCGCGCACCAGGCCCAGTGACAGGCGGCGCCCAGCCAGCGGCCGATCGCCATCGCCAGCACCAGCGCCGGAAGCGCGTCGGTCCACACCAGAGCCGCCAGCGGCGCCGCAAAGGTCCATGAGCCGAACACCACCCGCAGCAGGTTCACCGCGTCGAAGGCCTCCCGGCCCTCCATGGCTCCGCGCCATAGATTGGACATCACCACCGCCGGCACCGTAGCGACCAGGATCAGCCAGGACCAGCGAACCTCCGACAGGAACTGGGGCGAGGCCGTCGTCCCGGCGAGCCAGGAGGACGGAACCACGATCGCCAGCAGCAGCCCGACCGCGGTGGCAAGCCCCGACAGCCGACGGCCGATCTGGCCGAGCAGCCTCATCTCGGCGGCCAGCGCTTCGGTGGTGCGCGCCTGGGCAACACGCCGCGCGAAGACCCGGCTCAAGCCAAGATCGAGGAACCCGAAGTAGCCGATCACGGCCCAGGCCAGGGTCAGGAAGCCGAAGCGGTCAACGCCCGCGTGCCGCGCCAGCAACGGCATGGCAACGACCGCCAGCGCCAGCGGCAGCGCGTAGCCGGCCAGGTTGAATGCGAAATTGCGCGAAAGTCGTGGCATCGCAGGCGCGTCCGAGCGCGTCAACGAGCCGGTTCAGCGGGGCCTGGCGGGCCCCGCCGCAACGGCCGCCCTGGGTCTTGCATCAATCGAAGGTTTCCGCGTCCGCCAGAGGCGGAGCACCGGCGTCCCTGGGGGCGAGCACGGGCTCGCCTCGCAGCGGCCAGTCGATACCGATCATCGGGTCATTCCATGCAATCGCGCGATCGTACTGCGCGAACCAATACTCGGTGGTCTTGTATAGCACGTCGGCCAACTCGCTCAAAGCCAGAAAAGCGTGGCCGAACCCCGCCGGTATCCAGATTTGGCGCCGGTTTTCGGCTGACAATTCCACGCCGACCCAGTGTCCGAACGTTTTCGACGAGCGCCGCAGGTCGACCGCCACGTCGAAAGCGCGGCCGCTGGCAACCCGTACCAGTTTGCCCTGGGGACGGATCAGCTGGTAGTGAATTCCGCGCAGCACGCCCCGACTCGAATGCGAGTGGTTGTCCTGCACGAAATCCCGATCGATCCCGGTGGCCTCCCGAAACGTCCTCGCGTTAAAGCTCTCGAAGAAGAATCCGCGTGCGTCCGCGAACACCGTCGGTTCGAGCACCAGCACCCCGTCGAGCGAAGTGGTCTGGACTTTCATCGAAGCCTCGGCCGGGTTCAGACGGTTCGCGCCACGGTGGGTTCGGTCAGCAGTCGCTGCAGGTAATCACCGTAGCCGGAGCTCTTCAGCGAGGCGGCGATCCGAGCCAGCTGCTCGGCGCCGATCCAGCCGCTGCGGTAGGCGATCTCCTCCGGGCAGGCGATCTTCAGGCCCTGGCGCTGCTCGATCGTCTGGATGAACTGGGCAGCCAGCATCAGCGATTCGTGCGTTCCCGTGTCGAGCCAGGCCATGCCCCGCCCCATGATCTCGACCGACAGATCGCCCCATTGCAGGTACTGGCGGTTCACGTCCGTGATTTCGAGCTCGCCGCGCGCCGAAGGCCGGATCCGGGATGCCACCTCGACGATGCGCGCATCATAAAAGTACAGCCCGGTGACCGCGTAGTTGGAACGCGGCACCTTCGGCTTTTCCGCGATGCTGACGGCACGGCCCTGCGCGTCGAATTCGACCACGCCATAGCGCTGCGGGTCTTTCACGTGGTAGGCGAACACGGTGGCGCCGTCATCGCGCGCGTTGGCACGCCGCAGCGATTCGGTCAGATCGTGCCCATAGAAGATGTTGTCGCCGAGCACCAGGGCTGCCGCGCCGTCCTGCAGGAAGTCGCGGCCGATCACGAACGCTTGGGCCAGGCCCTCGGGACTGCGCTGGACTGCGTAGCGCAGGTTGATGCCCCACTGACTGCCATCGCCCAGCAGATCCGAGAATCTGGGCGTATCGGCCGGGGTGGAGATCACCAGAATGTCCCGGATGCCCGCCAGCATCAGCGTGCTTAGCGGGTAATACACCATCGGCTTGTCGTAGACCGGCAGCAGCTGCTTGGACAGCACCCGCGTGACCGGATACAGCCGTGTGCCGGATCCTCCGGCCAGTACGATGCCTCGCCGTGGCGCGCTCATGTCAGCTGGCCCTGCCGCCTCCGTAGTGCAGTTCGATCCAACGCCGATAGCGGCCGTCGCGCACGCTGGCGACCCAGTCGGCGTGGTCCAGGTACCAGCGGACCGTTTTGGCCAAGCCGCTTTCGAACGCTTGCGCCGGCCGCCAGCCGAGCTCGCGCTGGATCTTGCTCGCATCGATCGCGTAACGGCGGTCATGACCCGGGCGATCGCGCACGAACTCGATCTGGGACTCGTAGCCGCCCCCGGCCTTGGGACGCAGCGCCGCCAGCGCCGCGCAGACCGCCCGCACCACGTCGATATTGCGCCGCTCGCAGCCGCCACCCACGTTGTAGGTGTGCCCGATCCGTCCCTGCGCCAGCACCAGCCGGATCGCAGCGCAATGGTCGCTCACGTACAGCCAGTCGCGCACGTTGCCGCCGTCGCCGTAGACCGGAAGCGGCTTGCCGTCCAGAGCGTTCAGGATCATCAGCGGAATCAGCTTTTCGGGGAACTGGTACGGCCCGTAGTTGTTGCTGCAGTTGATCACCAGCGTGGGCAGGCCATACGTATGGTGCCAGGCCCGCACCAGGTGATCGGCGCCCGCCTTGGACGCGGCGTACGGGCTGTTGGGCGCATGGGCGGTCGTTTCGGCGAAGGCCGCATCGGTCGGGTCCAGCGAGCCGTACACCTCGTCGGTGGACACGTGCAGGAAGCGGAAGCCATCGCGTTGCGCGCCCGGCAGCGCACTCCAGTATTCGCGCGCAGCCTCCAGCAGCTCGAAGGTCCCGATCAGATTGGTCTGCAGGAACGGCGCCGGACCGTGGATCGAGCGGTCCACGTGACTTTCCGCGGCGAAGTGCACGATTGCCAGCGGCCGATGCTGCGCCAGTGCGCCCTGCACCGCCTGCCGGTCGCACACGTCGGCCTGCACGAAATGAAAGCCCGGCTGGTCCGTTACGCCGTCCAGGCTGCCCAGGTTTCCGGCATAGGTCAGCTTGTCGAGCACGACCGCACCGGGCTCGCCAGCTGCGAACCATTCGTTGACGAAATTCGCACCGATGAATCCGGCTCCGCCGGTGACCAGGATCATCAGAGCGAGGCTCCGGCCGCGTTGCGACGCAGGTCCGCCGCGACCATTTCGGCGCAGATCCGATCCAGAGGCATCGACGGCTCCCACCCCAGCGCGGCCCGCGCGCGGGCCGCATTGCCGACCAGCTGTTCGGCTTCGACCGGACGATACAGCGCGGGGTCGATCTGGATCACGGTGCGGCCGCTCTTACGGTCCACGGCGGTCTCATTCAGACCGGTGCCGCCGAACTCGATTTCGATGTCGGCCGCGCGGAAAGCGATCGAGGCGAATTCGCGGATCGAGGTCGCGCGGCCGGTCGCCAGCACGTACGTGGCGGGCGTATCGGCTTGCATCATCCGGTGCATCGCCTGCACGTAATCGGGCGCGTAGCCCCAGTCGCGCCGGCTGTCCAGGCGCCCCAGCCACAGGCAGTCCAGTCTGCCGAGCCGGATCTTGGCGACCGAATCGGTGATCTTGCGGGTGACGAATTCGCGGCTGCGCAGCGACGATTCGTGGTTGTACATGATCGCACTGCAGCCGAACAGGCCATAGTTGTCGCGGTAACTCGACGTCATCCAGTGCGCGTATGTCTTGGCCGCCCCGTACGGCGTGCGCGGGCACAACGGCGTGTCCTCGTCCTGCGGCGCCGATCGGGGCAGCCCGAACATCTCGGCCGAGGAGGCCTGCAGGAAGCGGATTTTCGGGTCCAGGCGCCGAATGCTCTCCAGCATCTGCAACACGGCCGCGCCCGCCGCCTGCAACGTCAGCAAGGGTTCATCGAAGGAGGCACTGACCGAGCTCTGTCCGGCCAGGTTGTAGATCTCGTCGGGATGGAAGTCCTGCAGCAATCGGCGCACGCCATCGGCATCGAGCAGGTCGAACGGCACCAGCGTCAGGTGCTCGTGCCGATCGATGCCCAGCTCCTCCAACCGCCAGCGGTTGGCCGAGGTCGACCTGCGCACGGCGCCGATCACCCGATAATCGCGTTGCAGAAGAAGCTTTGCCAGCAGGGAGCCGTCCTGGCCGGTCAGGCCGGTGATCAGCGCAGTCCTCATTGCCGGCGGTCGGACGCCGGGTAGCCGTGCCCCCGGACCAGCGATTCGCGCCGGGCTGCCTCCAAATCGGCGTCCATCATTTCGTGCACCAGGTCCTCGAAGCGGGTCTTCGGCGACCAGCCCAGCTTCGCGCGCGCTTTGCTGGCGTCGCCCAGCAGCGCGTCGACCTCGCTCGCCCGGAAGTAGCGTGGATCGAGCCGCACCAACACGCTGCCGCGGGCCAGCGGCGCGTCCCCGACGCAGGACTCGACCCGGCCGACCTGGTCAGCGCCGTGGCCCTCCCAGGCGAGCACGATGCCGATCCGGGCGGCGGCCAGCTCGACGAATTCGCGCACGCTGTGGCTCTGGCCGGTGGCGATCACGTAGTCGTCGGGCCGGTCCTGCTGCAGCATCAGCCACTGCATCTCGACGTAGTCGCGCGCATGGCCCCAGTCGCGCCGGGCCTCCAGGTTGCCCAGGTGCACGCACTGCTGCTGCCCCAGCCGGATCCGGGCCAGCGCCCGCGTGATCTTGCGCGTGACGAACGTTTCCCCGCGCAGCGGCGATTCGTGGTTGAACAGGATGCCGTTGCAGGCGTACAGGCCGTAGGCCTCGCGGTAGTTGATCGTGATCCAATGGGCGTACAGCTTGGCCACCGCATACGGACTGCGCGGATGAAAGGGCGTGGTCTCGCGCTGAGGACTCTCGCGGGCCATGCCGAACAGCTCGGACGTCGATGCCTGGTAGAAGCGCGTCTTGCGCAGCAGTCCCAGGATCCGGATCGCCTCGAGCAGCCGCAACGCGCCCAGCGCGTCGGTATTGCCGGTGTACTCGGGCTCTTCGAACGAAACGGCCACGTGGCTTTGCGCGGCCAGGTTGTACAACTCGTCCGGCTGCACCTGTTCGAGCACCCGGATCAGGCTGGTCGAATCGGTCAGGTCGGCATAGTGCAGCTCGAAGCGCGGGCCCGGCTCATGGGGATCGTGCACCAGATGCTCGATGCGGCCGGTGTTGAATATCGAGGCACGGCGGCGGATGCCGTGCACCTGGTAGCCCTTGTCGAGCAGGAACTCGGCCAGATAGGCACCGTCCTGCCCGGTGACGCCGGTGATCAACGCAACCTTTTGTTTCGTCGGCATGACCGGCGGCGCCGCAGCGTCACGTTCGTCGATCAACTATTGTCGCATAGGCCGATCGGGTGACATGAGGCGTCGCGAGGCTCGTCTATGCTTGCGGTTTGCGCCGGATCGGCAGTGAACCCGTCCTGAAAGGAACCGCTGCGTCATGCTCAAAATCGTTCCGATCATCCTGTGCGGCGGCGCCGGAACGCGACTGTGGCCGGTGTCGCGCGAGTCGATGCCAAAGCCGTTCATGCGGCTGGCCGACGGCCGTTCGTTGCTGCAGGCAACCGCCGGACGCATCGCCGGGCTGCACGGCGTGGCCCAGTTGGTGGTCGTCACCAACGTCGCTTACTCGTACAAGGTCGTCGAGGACCTGTCGACGACACAGCTTCAGGTTCCACTGGCTTTGCTGCTGGAGCCGGAGGGGCGCAATACCGCGCCGGCGATCGCACTGGCCGCGCTGTGGGCCCGACGCGAGCACGGCGACGACTGCGTGCTGCTGGTTCTGCCGGCAGACCACCTGATCCGCAAGGTCGAGGCCTTCCAGCAGGCGTGCCGGCAGGCGATCGAGCTGGCCGCGACCGGCCGCCTGGTCACCTTCGGCATCACGCCCACCGAAGCTGACCCCGCGTTCGGCTACATCGAGTGGGGCGAGCCGTTGCCGGGCGCACGCGGCTGCACGGTCAAGCGCTTCGTCGAAAAGCCGGCCCGCGAGCTCGCCGAGGAATACCTGCGCGCCGGCAATTTCGCGTGGAATTCGGGAATGTTCTGCTTCACGGCTCAAGCCTGCCTGGCGGGCCTGAAGGAGCATGCCCCCGATGTGCTGAGCGCTGCGCAGGCCACCTTGGAGGCCGCCGGCACCACGAGCAACGGCAGCGGCCAGGTGACGTTCGACGCCGAGGCTTTCCGCGCCCAACCGAACATTTCGATCGACTACGCGCTGATGGAGCGCTCGGACAACGTGGTGCTCGTTGCCTGCGACATCGGCTGGAGCGACATCGGATCGTGGAAGGCGGTGTCCGACGTGCACGCGCCCGACGAGCTGGGCAACACCTCGGTCGGGCCGGCGCTGTTGATGGGCAGCCGCAACACGTTCGTGCGCGCCCAGGACCGGTTGGTGGCGGCGCTGGGCGTGGAGAACCTGGTGGTGGTGGACACGCCCGATGCGCTGCTGGTGGCCCACAAGGATGCCAGCCAGCAGGTCAAGGAAGTGGTCGCGCACCTGAAGAAGGCCGGCTCGAACGTGGCGAGCGAGCACGCCACGGTGCACCGCCCGTGGGGCAGCTATACGGTGCTGATCGAAGGCGCCCGTTTCAAGGTCAAGCGTATCGAGGTCAAGCCGGGGGCGTCGCTGTCGCTGCAGCTTCACCACAAGCGCAGCGAGCACTGGGTCGTGATCTCGGGCACCGCCCACGTCACGCGCGGCGAAGAAACGGTGGACCTGGGCCCGAACCAGTCGACCTACATTCCGGTGGGCGTGAAGCACCGGTTGGCCAACCGGGGACCCTCACCGCTGGAGATCGTCGAAGTGCAATGCGGCAGTTACGTAGGCGAGGACGACATCGAGCGGTTTTCGGATGTGTACGGGCGCGTGAAGGGCGAGGTCAAGGCGTGACGCCGGCTCGGCTGGCCACCGGCCGGACCCTTGGCGCGAGGCGTTAGACTGCCAGTGCGATGGATACTCGAGAAATTCGCCGAATTCGATGGCCGCGATTGCGTTGAGCGACCGCCCGCCGCACACGGTAGGGCGTGCCGTTCGCGATCTGGTCGACGGCGCGCGCGCGTACCACATCTGGGGGCGCCTGGGCTGGCAGGACGTGCGCCAGCGCTACCGCCGTTCGCTGCTGGGGCCGTTCTGGATCACGATCAGCGCAGCCGCGATGATCGGCGGAATCGGCCTGGTGTACTCGCGGCTGCTGCGCCAGCAAACCGACGAATACATTCCGTTCCTGACGGTGGGGCTGCTGGGGTGGTTCTTCATCGCCGCGCTCATCAACGATGCCTGCACCGCCTTCGTGGGCGCGGAACAACTGATCAAGCAGGTCAAGCTACCTCTAACGGTGCACGTCTGGCGTGTGATCTGGCGCAACCTGATCATCCTTGCCCACAACGTGCTGATTCTGGTCCCGGTGTTCCTTTACTACCACTGGGCCGTCGATGCCAGCGCGGCCCTCTCCATCCTCGGTGTCCTGCTGATCGCACTGAACGGCTTCCTGCTGGGCATCGCGCTGGGCCTGGTATGCGCGCGTTTTCGCGACGTGCCGCCGATCGTCGCCAACCTGGTACAGCTTGCCTTCTTCGTGACGCCGGTGATGTTCCAGACCAGGGCCCTGGGAAACCAGACCTGGATCGCGCAGGTGAATCCGTTCTTTCACTTCCTGGAGCTTGTCCGCGCTCCGCTGCTCGGCTCCGAGCTGCCGGTCGGTTCCTGGATCTACGCGCTCGCAGCCACCCTGGTGTGCGGGCTGATCACGATCGGGCTTTTCATCCGCTACCGCTCGCGGATCGCTTACTGGGTGTAACCGGATGGCGTACATCCGTGCCGAGCGGCTCAGCGTCGAGTTTCCGATCTGGAATCCGTCGCGCCGGTCGCTCAAGAACGCCGTGCTGCGTGCAACGACGGGCGGACGGCTCGCACGCGAGAGCGCGACACGGGTCGTGATCCAGGCGCTCTGCGACCTTTCCTTCGAGTTCTCGCGCGGAGACCGCATCGGCCTGGTCGGACACAACGGCTCCGGAAAGACGACCCTGCTTCGAGTGCTCACCGGAATTTACGAACCGGTGCGCGGCCGCCTCGACGTTACCGGTCGCGTCTCGTCGCTGCTCGATCTTTCGCTCGGGATGGACCACGAAGCCACCGGCTACGAGAACATCGTTCTGCGCGGCGTGCTGATGGGTCTGCCGCCCTCGGCCATCGAGAAGAGAGTTGACGAGATCGCCGAGTTCTCCGAGCTCGGCGACTACCTGTCAATGCCGATCCGCACGTATTCCAGTGGCATGCTGCTGCGCCTGGCTTTCGCGGTGTCGACCACAATCGCGCCCGAGATTCTGCTGCTGGACGAATGGCTCAGCGTCGGGGATGCCGACTTCCGCGAAAAGGCCGAACGCCGGTTAGTGGAAATGATCGAGTCTTCCGCCATCGTCGTTCTCGCCTCGCACGACGTCAGCCTGATACGACGGTTCTGCTCACGGACGCTCAAGCTCGAGCATGGACGCATAATTTCAGAGGAACCGGTCGCCTCCTAAGCAAGGAATCTGCACGATGCCGATAGCGCATGGGTTCCTGCCGCTGCGCGCGGCGCTTGCAGCTGCGCTTACTCTCGCCGTGATCGGCTGCGCGACACCCGATAACCGCACGCCGCAAGAGCGGGCCGCCGACCAGGTGATCGTTCGGCAGATCGAAGCGGCGCTGATCGCCGATCCCTACCTCGACTCGGACCATGTAACGGTCGAGGTCACGCGTGGCGTCGTGCGCTTGTCGGGACTGGTGGGGGACGACGTGGATCTGAGGAGGGTGTTGCGCATCTGCTCGGCAGTGCCCGGCGTGCGCGGCGTAAACAATCAGCTCGAAATCATCGATTTCAGCGGACCAGGCGCGGGGGGTGAAGGCCCTACGCATTGAACCGTAGGAATGCTCCAGTCATTCACCGATGTGCGACGGACCAAGATACGTCGGCACGATCACTTCGATCGCTTTCGGCAGGATGTTGAGCTCACGCAGACCCGGCAGGGCTCCACTCGACACGTTGTCCGCCTTGAGCAGGTCTACCTGCCCGCTGGTGAGCGGCGGGTTCGGCAAGAGTTCGAACAACCGCGCCTGAACCTCGGCTACAGCGAAGGGTACCGGCACGAGCAACCGTCGTCTGCCCGTGAGACGCAGCGTTATCTCGACGAGTTCGCGCAGTGTGTACACCTTGGGGCCGGCCAGCTCGTAGGTCTGCCCGGCGGTGCCGGGGTCGGCGAGTATGCGAGCGATGGCCTCTGCTACGTCCTCGACAAAAACGGGTTGCAGCCGCGTGCGACCTCCGCCGATCAGCGGCAGAACTGGGAGCAGCCGGGCTAGGTGGGCCAGCGTGCCGAACAGGGCATCGCCCGGACCGAACATGGCACTGGGGCGGACGATGGTCGCGGCGGGAAACACCCGTCGCACCATTTGTTCACCGCGGCCCCGCGCACGGATGTACGGAGAACCGGACTCGGGATCGGCGCCGATTCCGGAAACGAGGACGAAACGGGCGACACCGGCAGCAACAGCCTCCCGCGCGAGCGTCTCGGCGCCTTGCTCGTGTACCGCCTCGAACGTGACACCCCCCGCTTCGACATAGGCGGAAACCGCATTGACGACGGCGTTAGCCCCGGCGAGGGCGGCGCCGACCGTAGCTTGGTCGCGCACGTCGGCGCCGAAGACCGAAACCCGGTCCAAGCCAGCCGAGCGTAGAGCGCTGCGCACGCGGTCGGCATGCCGGACCGCAACGCGTACAGTCAATCCCTCGGAAACGAGGCGCCGCACGAGGCAGCGACCGAGGAAGCCGCCGCCCCCGAACACGCTGACCGTGGTCATGAGATTCCGAAAAGCGACGGGCACAACGCCCAAGCGGTATCAAAGCACACTCTGAACCCGTCGCGTGCTGCGCGGGCCGTTTAAGCCGGAAGTTCGACTTTCGGATCGAGCGAGGATCGACCGGCGCCATTAGGCGGGATCGCCCAGTGGGTATTTGCTTGCATCGGGAGAGGCCGGACCGAAATCTAAGGTGTATCCCCGCTTTGCGGCCAGCGTCTATGAGAGAAACCTGGATACATCTGCTGGGGAGACCGTCCCAGGATGACCTCGAGCGGTCGGACAGCCCCGCAGGAAAGGGTTTCGCCGTGATTCAATCACTTCATGATCGGTTTCGTGGCTTCTTGCGTTTTCGAATAGAGCGCACCCCGCCCCGTCGCGGTCCCAAACCCGCGATAGGTGCCTATGTCGTCTGCGGGGAACTTCGGATGACGATCCAAGCGGGCGTCACCGATGAACTATGGGAATGGTTAATGGAGCAGGGTTGGCGCGAGCTCAGGTACGCCCCCGATAGGCGCCATTACCTCGTGGTCCCGGCCCCTTGCGTGACAAGGCTGATCGATGCACCCGAGGAACAGCGCCCGATCGCGCTCAGTGTCGCCGTGTCACATGCATCGCTTCGACCGATCATTGGCGATCCCAACGCTTTGCCTTCATACCTTGTGCGTCACTGAGCGGCGCCTCGGTGCTTGACGAGCGTGACGGTCGGTCTGTGGCGTGTGGCGGCCGATACACCCCCATGGACGGCGCAGGACGTGGCCGGCAAGGGCGCAGCCAATAAAGGTGCGCGCTGGAATCACGACGTCAATCTCGTTGGCTGCATGGCAGACTCGCGCGCGCTTCAGTAAGGGTGCTGGGATGCGATTCCCGAGGGGCTAGTTTCGCGTTCGGTTGGCTCTACCCGGCTGGAGGCTGGCCAGACCGCACGCGCTGTAGTTCGCAAGTCTCGACAATCAACTCAACTCAATTTTCCGGAAAAAACATAAACGAAGCGTAAACATTATCCTTCCACGCTTGGATAGAGGTAGGGCGTTGTACGGTGGCGCCGGCGGGACAATCACGAACGAACTCGCCTGGCTCGATCGCTACCTGACTGCAGGACTTCGAGGAGCGAGTGCTGAGTTTCGACTGCGATGCGACTAACGCCTACCGGGAGATCGACGCCTCGCGCCGAGCAACTGGCAGTCAGGAAGGCTACCTTAAGACGACTCTGGCTCCTGGCAATCGCGTGCGACGCTGCCGACCCGACCGCTTTGCACCTGACAACGAGCAGTGACGAGCCGCTCTTTTCAGTCCGTCGAGGTCCGATTATAGTTTCGAATGGGGGGACGGGGGAAGAAGAATGCGTGCTCGAGCCGTTCTTGTAGCGTTGACGATAGCACTGGCTCTATGCCAGCGCGGACAGGCTCAGAGCGCCCCGGCGAATCCGTCAAGATCGGACCAGCAGACCCTTGACGACACCAAAAGCTTTATACCCGGTTACGACCAGGCCAAGGTGATCGGAAAGGCTTTCGCTAAGGTCTTCGGACCCTCGACACCTGACAACTCAGAAGGCGGGGTCGATCTCTCTCCCTGCCATTTTTGGGAATCCGAAAAAGCTTGCGTCAATCGACACGCGCCTGGTGTTTGGATTGATGAAAATGCGGATTCGCCCGCTCCGGCTTCCTCAACATCGTCGATAATTAGAAGCCAGCCTCAATCTGGCACGACAGGCTCCTCGCGTCCAGCTACGTACTTCACCATGGGGTGCGACCATCGCGATGTGGAATTCAACGCTGGCAATAAGTCGACATTTGTCAAAAGTTCGACCTGCAATGAGGCGACGCAAAAAGTTGCCACCATGTCTAAGTATGCAACCTACTACAACGATTGCATGTCGCCGGACCACTACTCGTTCGCGTACGGCAGATATGAGGAAGCCGTAGCGGAGCAAACGAGTCTATGCGGTGGGGGACCCTCGGACGGGTGGACAAGGACTGGGGTGCCGGATTCGAGCGCCTCCAGCGGTTCCTCCACTGGCGCGACAGGAAGCCCCGCGTCGCAACAATTGAATCCTAAAAATTCTAACGACTTAAGCGCGGAGGAAGCAAGATTGCAAGCCGCTCTCCGCGGCGCCCTCCAGGATTCCTCCGTGCAAGCGGCCATTCAAAACGCTCTTGTCCCGAAATCGCCAGGCTCTAACAACGGCGCAAATGAAGCTGGGACTTCGACTCTTGCCGGAACATCAGCGCCGACTATCGTCGATGGCATGCCAAGTTGTCCAGGCGGGACAAGTTATCTAAATGGGCTTTGCCAGAATCTTTGCCCTAAGGGAACTGTCGAGAGCACCATCAATGGCTTTCGCGCCTGTAGCTCTGGGTCGGCGGGCACTTCGAGCGGATTGAGCGGAAATGCGAAGAAAGGCTCCGGTTCATATTGCGGCTCATATCGCGACGCGAGGACGGGAAAAATAGTAACGATGACGTGTCCATAGAAAGGACTGGATGGTTCTTCCTATGCCGCGAACTATCCAAGGGCGAACGATGCCCGAGATCAGGCAGACTCAGACTGGGTCAATTCGTCGACTTAAGATATTCACTTAGCGCTTTCAGCATGGACTCCCCGATCGGAACGCCCGCGCCGGTCGTCTGTGTGGTTCCACCAAGCAGATCCGGCATCGACGTTTGAAGGAGTTGGTTCATGCCTTGCGCGGCACCGGCCGCCCCCGTCCCAGACATTCCGTGGATAGATTGGCGATACGCTGCCACGGAGTTGACGGACGACGTAACTCTAGACGCAACATCAAGCACAGCCAAGAAATCGTAGGTTTCGCTGCCGCGCTTCTCTGCCATTTCATCCAAAACCGGGTCGATTTCATCGTCGAAGCGTGCCGTTCGATACAGGTACAGATCTCGATAGAAATCGAATTCCTGTTTCGCGAGCACAGCGCTGATAATTGTGTTGATCTGCATCGACATCGACAGGCGAGCGAGTTCGCTGCTTAACTCTCCGCCCATTTCTTTAGCTCGCTCACGAACTGTTTTTAGAAGCTCCCGCTGCTTTGGTCGAATCACCGCCTCAAACGCTTGTACTTGAAGAGCCTCTTTGGCTCTGCCTACCTCCTTCAATGCCGCGACGAGCGCGTCGCTGGAAACGGGACCGTGATTTGCTCCGATCGGATCCACGACATCGTTCGAACGTCCGACGGATATCGAGGCGTAATAAACCCAAGCGAGAAGGTCTGCGTCTTTCGTCGTTGCGACGATGCATTCCGACAATTCGTGCTGTTTCGCGATTGAAGCGTTATAGTAAAAAACGCTCTGCGCGCTCGCATTCGGAGGAATTTCCTTCAAGGCGGCGAGGAATTTGGCGTAACGGGCGGCCGCATCGCTGCAAGCGTGCTTCGATGCGGCAGTGTCAATCGCATCGATCATAGGCTGAAATCTGTCCATAAATTCTTGGCCGGCCAATTTGCCGTGAAACGGCTCAAAATGGCCCATCGCTGTACTTGTCCAAATGCACAAAACAACGAATGCAAAGAATGGCGCGGCCACATTTGTCTTGATCATTTGAGATTCCAATACTCGATCATCGCGCGGGTCACGACCAGTCTCGACAGAGCTTAAAGATCGAGCTCTCCAATTTCGGTCAAAGCTTTTGATGCGTTCGCACGAATTCCGCATGCGGCAGCTTTGTACATGCGGTCCAGTCCGACAAAACTGTCCTTCATTGTCAATGCGCAGGATGTTCTAAACGTCTGCGCCCAAATTACCTTGCCAGACGAGACTTGCTGCAGAGACCATAGAATTCGTATGTTCGACGTCGAATCCCCAGAACCACGGGCATCCATAAAGAGCACCCTGGCGTCCAACAAATAGTCCGACGCCCCGACTGGAACGACACGATTGAAAACGCGAGACGAGTTTATTGAATCGGTAACGGCCTGTTGCATCGCCGGGAAATAGCGATCTTCTGCTCCAAGCCACTGATTTGGACCTAGATGCAGTGTGACCGAGACGCTGTATGGGTGGGAATTCTGCGGAGTAATGTGCGCCGTCGCATCGGCGGCGTCGAAAGACATCGCACACCCGCAAAGACTCACAACAGTCAGAATTACGGCAGGAAGCGTCGCGCGCAGATTCGAAGGCATTGTGATAAAGCCTCTTCTTAGGTCGACGGATATGGAGGAGCCCCCAGGACGAGTACGCGCGTACGCCGCAGCATGTTTACTCTCTCGGGTTCAAGTCAAGCGACACAGACTACGGATCTTGATATCTTTTGATTGTTGATCCACGTGATTGCTGACCACACTGACGATTGCGAATCACGCTTTCAAAATATTATTGTCCCCAATTCCGTTAATGAGTATGGGGGAATCAACTACTTCGCACTTACTCCGCTACACGCAGAGCCGCTTCGCTTAACGTCTTTATTTTGACCCGGGCCGGTCGGTCCCCTATGGCTGCCCTGCAAGGGCGATTACCGCAATCGTGCTTATCGCTGAAACGCAAATTCGCGAGGGTTGGTTCTCGCGAAACCTAAGATCGCCGTGCCGACGTCTCAACTTAGTCCATTACCTTAGGACACGAAAAACTATGCGCCGCCGGCGCAGCCGGTCCAGACCGCCTGCGGGGGCTAAGCGCCCGTGAATTTTGAGTGGATGCTCCGGAAAGCAAGCGTCGGTGCGGTGCTTGGCAGACCCTTGCTACGATAAATCGCCGCGCGCGCGAGGAACCGATGGCGATCGATGCGTCCGTCTTCTTTCGGTCTCCTGTCCCGGCGTTGCGGGTTGCGGGGAACTGGCTTCGCGCACCTTGCGAGTCTCGGTTATCGGTTGCCACTGCGACGATACAACGCCAGGTCAACGATCCTCGCTCTTGCTTCTTTGATCGAGATATTCGGTCTGACCGACCCCCTTGCAATGACGGCTGGATCTGCTCGGACGATGCTGGAGACGTCGACCCAACCAACGACTCCGAATACCAGAGAGGTGCCGATCGTCAACCCCAACCGCCGAGGCAAGCTCATGCTCGTCCGCACAAAAAACACCAATGCGCCGACGGCAGCCCACAGAACGGCAAGCATCAGTACATAGATCATGGGTGGCCCTCCTTTCACATCCATTCAGCCCAGCACCCAAGTCCGCGCTCGGATGTAAACACTTCGTCTTCTTTAACGAATGCACGTTAGGCGTTAGGCCGGTTGCAGACAATTGGGCTTACGCCTGATGGGGTATCGAGGCAAACACCCTAGTGGAATCGCGGGTACGTCCCTCGTTTAGCGGCGAACTGGCGCGAGAGGTTGTTCACCACTGACTCCAACATCCGCAAGGTAGGCGTCGAAGGTTCGACCAGTTTCGCGCTCGACCCGGTATCGGCCAGCGAACTGTCGAGCGGGCAGATCGCGCCGCGCGAGGTGACGATCTCGTTTCACCATATTTGAGAGAGCCGTGGTGTCGTCTTCGTCGCCCCCGGCCCCCGGTCGGTGTCGGAGTTGCTGCCATTCGTCCGACCACGGAGATCGGGATCCCCAGGTCGATGAAATTTCGGTGGCTCTCAGGTCCCGTGATGCGATTCAACGGCGCGATTTCGGATGATGTCCTTCAAGAGTTTCACGCTTGGATTTCTGTCGGACGATCGAGAAACGTCTCTTGGCAACCTGACCGGAAGTGGAGCCGGCATCGTCAGCTTGCGCGCGCTGCGGTCGAATAATTCAACGGTCCAGCTTTACCAAGTGGAGCTTTACGTCGAACAGCTTGACTTCAAGTGATCGACGTGCGAACGGCGGCGTTGCGATTCCCTCTACTGAGACGCCAAGTTCATCTGCGCCCTCCCAAGAATGCGCTTGGTTTTCTCCAAACGAGTGGAATCCCGTGCCGGCCTTCAATGTTTCACCTGAATGCGACCGCACTACTTTGTCCCTAACCTGACGTATCGCCAAGCCTGCATATGCAGGCTTCGAGACTGCAAGAGAATCGCGAAACTGCAGTCTCGACGGGAGGTTGATCGGTCACGTGCAACGACAACGCGTGACTTGATCGCCTTACCGACGTGTCGGGAGAAGACCCTCCCACCCTGAGATTGGATCGTTCGCTGGGGTATACGCAGAGGTGGCCCTATGCCTTTCGCTCGCGCGCTGTCGTTCCGGAACCCCAAGATGCCCGGGGCGCCGGGGAGACTCTGCTCCGAGGAGGGTGGCCGTACCATCGCCATCATCGAAGACGATCCGGATATTGCCAGTGTGCTGCGGCTTCATCTCGAGGAGGCGCGATACCGCGTTCGCGTTGCCAACGATGCTCATGAGGGCCTTGAGCTTGCGCGACAGGAGTCACTTGATCTGGTCTTGCTGGATCTCGTGCTGCCGGACCGTGATGGGATCGAGGTCTGCAGCGACCTCGCGGATCGAATGCCGCGCCCCCTGATCCTGATCCTGTCGTCGCGCGCGACTGAGGCCGATCGTGTACTAGGACTCAACGCAGGGGCGGACGATTACCTCATCAAGCCGTTCGGCGTGCTCGAACTTCTCGCGCGCGTGCGGGCGATGTTCCGACGGCCGGCGCTCGAGTCGCGTGCGTGTGAAAGGGAGCGCTTTGCCGGTGCGGGCGCGCTGGTTCTGAATCGATGGGAACGCTGCGCCCGACTGCGCGGCCAGCGCATCGAGCTGACCGGCCGCGAATTCGACCTGCTGTTGTGGCTCGTGCGGCACCCGCATCGTGTCTTCAGCCGCGCCGAACTTCTCGACGCTGTCTGGGGCAGGGCCTACGACGGCTTCGAGCACACGGTCAATTCGCACCTGAACCGGCTGCGTGCAAAGCTGGAGCGCGAGCCACCGCGGCCCGAGATCCTCGTTACGGTGCGTGGCGGCGGCTACAAGCTGGTGCCGCCCGAAAGCGCGCAACGTTGCGGTGTCTCATGATGGTTTTCCCTTCCTGAACCCGATCGCCGCGGCGCTGCTCGCCAGCGGGAGGCGCACCGAGAACCGCGTTCCGACGCCGACCTCGCTGTGCGCCTCGATCGTGCCGCCGTGCAGCTCGACGATCTTCTTGACGATCGCCAGACCCAGGCCGGCGCCGCCGCGGGGGCGCCCTTCGCCGCCGCCGCCACGCTTGTAGCGGTCGAAGATTTGACCGATTTCCGACCGCTCGATGCCCCTGCCGGTGTCGCTGACGTCCAGTTGCAGCCACTGGCCGTCCGCTGCCAGCCTGACTGTGATCGCGCCGCCGACAGGCGTGTGACGGACAGCGTTGCTGAGAAGGTTGTCGACCATCCTTTGCATCAGACCCAGATCGCCGACGATCGACAGCCGATCGGCGTCGACCCCGAGCTCGAAGTTGATCCGCCTGCCTGCGGCCATCGGCCCGAATTCCTGGATCACGTCCTGCACCAGGTCGACCGGCTGGAACTGCTCGCGGCTCAATGCAACGCGCGCTCCCTCCAGCCGGACCAGGTCGAACAGCTCGCGAACCAGCCGCGTAAGCCGCTCGGTCTGTCGGAATGCGACGGTGAGATGGGTCTGACGCTCATCGACAGCAAGCGATGCGTCCTTCAGCTTCAGGGTCTCAAGATAACCGCTCAACGACGTTAAAGGTGCGCGCAGGTCGTGCGCAAGGTTTTCGATCAGCGCGCGGCGCTCCTCGGCGGCGCCGGCCAGCTCGGCGGTGCGGCGGTCCACGAGCGACTGCAGCTCACGCTGGCGGGCACGCAGCACGATCGTGCGGCTCCGCACGATTGCAGTGACCAAGGCGATCGCGGCGAGCGCTTCCGTCAGATGAAACCACAGGGTCTGGTACCAGGCCGCCGCGACCGAAATCGATACCACCTTGTCCGAGAGGCTCCAGTTGCCCGCGTGGTCGGTTCCGCGCAATCGCAGCCGGTATTCCCCGGGCGCAAGGTTCGTGTAGGCGGCTGAGCGACTGTCGGAACCGGTCCGAACCCAATCGCGGTCGTAGCCGTCGAGCTTGTAGGCGTAGGTGTTCCTGTCCGGCTCCGCGTAGTCGAGCGCGGCGAACTCAACCGAAAAGCTGCGAGCCTCGGCGGGTATCCGAAGCGTCGCTTCGGCGCCGTTGTAGAGACCGGACGGCATCGTTCGATGGCCGACCGTGACGGATGCGATGACGACGGGTGGGTGATACGGCGACCGGTCCACGCGATCCGGGCGGACGACCGTAAGGCCTCCGGTGCCGCCGAACAGCAGTTCCCCCTGATCGGTGCTCGCGCCGGAGCCGATCCAATAGTCTGAGATGGCCAGTCCGTCGCCACGGTCGAAGGCGCGGACGGCGAAACTCGAGGGCTCGATCCGCGCGACGCCGCGATCGGTGCTGACCCAGACGTCGCCGTTGGCATCCGCGATCAACTTGTCAACGCTCTTGCTGGGAAGGCCTTCGTCGATGTGCCTCTCGGGCACGACCGCATCCGCATGAGTGGCGGACGGATCCACGACGAAGATGCCCTGGCTGGTGGTCCCGACCCAGAGGCGGCCGCGCTTATCGAAGAGGAGGGAGGAGACAAACGGATCGGAACGGGCGCCATGCGCGGCGGCGGCAAACCGGATGCGGGAAACCGCATGCGACGCGGGGTCGAACCGGAACAGCCCATCGGTCACCCCGAACCACATGGTCCCTTCCGGTGAGGCGCAGATCGCCCACACGCGCGGCAGCTCCAGGCGATCGACGACGTCCCACGGAACCGGCGACGGCGCAACCGGGCTGGCACGGCGCGTGAGCATCCAGACGCCATCGATGCCGCCGACCCAGAGGCGCTGCCGCTCGGCAAGCAGCGCTTGCACGGCTGCGACGTGTTTTCGCCCCGGCAGCGGCACCACTGCTGACCGGCGAGCATCGGCGTCGAACCAAACAAGTCCGGCCGGAACGATGAAGGCGAACAGATCGCGACCGTCAGAAGTCGCAAGCGCGGTGACCCCATCCAGGGAAGGAACGATCCTGGAGCCCGCGGAAACCGGACTCAGCGCCTGCACCCCTGACCGGCCGGGATCGACGACCACGACGCCTCCGCGCCCGAGGCCAAGTGCGACGCGGCCATCTTGCATGACCGCGACCGCTTTGACATCATCGGCAGACGCGTCGGTCACGGCGCCCGTAACGAGTATCGGTATCGATGTGATCGCCTGCTGGGCCCGGAAGTAGCCGATCCCGCGCCAGCCTACGATCCACATCAGCCCGGAGCGGTCCCGATAAATGCGCTCGACCGTATCGTCAGGCAGGCTGGTCGGTACTGCAGCGCGGTGGCGAATCAGCCGGGTTCGAAGCGTCGCCGGGTCGACGGCAAGAATGCCGGAACCATGGGTGGCAAACCAGATCTCTCCGTTGGGTGTCTCGGCCGCGTCCACGACGGCACCGAAGCCCTTGAAGTGGCGTGCGTCGAGCACCGTCCGCGCGACCAGCGTCCTGGGATCGATCACATAAGCGCCATGTTCGAGCGTCCCGATCCAGATGCGGCCGTCGGAGCCCTGAAGCGTTGAGCTGGGAACTGCGCTGGGCGCCGGCAAGGGCAGGCGCGTGAAATGGCTCCTACCGGCGCCGCGGTGCAGCAGCCCCCGGGCGGTCGACACCCAGAGGGCGCCGTCGCGATCGCGAAGTACGTTGTAGACGCCACCGCCCAACAGACGGTCGTCATCCGTGCCACCCGCGAAATGCGCGACACGCCAATGGTCCGGATCGAAATGGTCGAGACCGCCGGCGCTTCCGACCCACAAAGCGCCCTCGCCATCGTCCGCGATGGACTTGATGGTCGGGTCGATCAGACCGTCGGCGCCGGCCGGAACGCCCTCGAAGCAATCGGTGTCGCGGTCGTAGCGGGCCAGTCCTCCGCCCAACGTCCCGACCCAGAGCGCCCCTTTCGTGTCGGTATGCAGGGCCCAGATATCATCCGCCGGCACCGCACAACGCTGACCGTCGCCCGCGGTATAGGTGTGGAACCGGTACCCATCCCAGCGCTCGAGTCCGGCATCGGTTCCGATCCACAGGAAGCCGTCGCCGTCCTGCGCAATCGAAATCGGTACTTCGGTATAGGGCGCGCCCGACGGACCCGGGAAGAGCTGGGAGTGAACCGCAACGAGTTGAAAAACGGGTTCGGCCAGCGGGTCCCACCGGCCCGCGCCCGCCTGACCACGCCCGGGCGAAAGGGCGAACACGGCCGCCGCCGCGAGGACGGTCGCGCTCAACCCCGAGCGGGGGTTTCGGCTGACCTGTACTGGCATGGCGTTGGATTCTATCCATGCCGGCGCGGATTGTCTTCGTCCTGACCTACGTGGTAGACAAAAGGCGCGTCGCACGCGTTGCCTATCGTGACCCGGCTGTGAACTTCGACCGCTACTCTGTACGAGAGGGTTCCATGCTGCGTATGCCCCACAGTCGGAGGAGTCCATGGCGTTCGCTCGCACGCTGTCGTTGTTGCTGGTCAGCACGTGGCTGCAGGCTCTTGTGGTTGTTTCGGCGTGGGCCCAGATCACCAACGTCACGGATACCACCTCGACGCCGATTCCCGGCGTGGGCCATGACTACATCAAGTTTGTCGACGAAACGGTCAATCCGGCCAATGGATCACTGAGTTTGAGAATCCAGGTTCCCGTCCCTCCGGGACGCAAGCTCACGATTCCATTTGCTTTTGCGTACGACTCCAATGGCGTCCGTCACTTCGTCAGCAATGGCATTGGCGGGGTGAATTGGCTGTCAAATCCGGGGTTGTTCTCCCAAGGCGGATGGGCCTACTCCCTGCCGCTGCTTAGTGTGAGCAATTCGACAATCGTCAACAAGGTCGGCGATCAGACGTTCACCTGCCATTACCTGGCCGATTATGTGTTTCAGGATTCGGCAGGAGGCCGGCACGCACTGGGGCTTGCCTATGCAAAGGAAAGCTTTTGCAAAACGAGCAATCCGCCCGCTTTCAGCAGCTTGAGTTATGGAGGCGACGCGGCCTACAGGGCTTTCATCACGGTGGACGGCGGTTGCACGCAGCCGGTCTACATTACGGACACCGATGGGACTGTCTACTATTTCCCTGCCGAGGGACCATGCTCCCTCCAGAGCACAGCAGGCACCATCCCCCTCTTTGGGTTGCCAACTTCTGTAGAGGACCGCAACGGGAACACGAGCGTCATTACCGAGAACGCCGGCGGCACAGTTACGGTGTCGGACACGGTCGGCCGAGCCGCCCTGTCGATATCGGGTTTTGGCAAGACCGGCGATACCGTTGCAGTCTCCGGCCTTCCGGCGTCCTATACATTGACATGGGGCTCGACATCGTCAACCTGGGCACCGTCGTCCAAGATTGTCTGGAACACGGGTAACTGCTTCGGCCCCGGGAGTGTCAGTGGCCCGCTGCCGGTTCTGACCGATATCACTCTGCCAAATCAACAAAAATATCACTTCTCTTACGATGCCAACGGACTGCTGAACCGGGTCACCTATCCAACCGGCGCCTACGTGAGCTACGTCTGGGACCGAAACCAGCTTTCAGAAGGAGCCCACTTCAAAACACCCGCCCCAAACGGAACCCCGGGCGACTGCGGCTTTATTTACGACACGTACGCCATCGTCCACCGAGAGGTCAGCTTCGACGGCGTAAACGTCGCGCTGCAGCAGGACTTCAAATATCAGACAAACTTTCCCGCAAGCTCGCCTTATCCCGCAAGTTTAGTTAACTGGACCGGTAAGCAGACGACGGTCGTGACCAGGGATTGCGCGCAAACCAACTACGTCGGTTGCAGCACATCGCCGGATGCGTTGGTGGCCACGACGGTGTACACGTACGGCCCATATTTGGTGGCGCTACAGCCCAACGATCCAAGTGTCGATACCACTCAGATTCCGGTCGAGCAAACCATCATCTACCAGGACGGGAGCGGCAAGACGCTCGAAACGGTAACCAAAGGGTGGGACCTTACCGATCACATCCCGATGCTCGCGTGCGAATTGCACACCCTGGACGACGGATCGATCTCCGGGACATTTTCGCGTTATTCCGCATTGCAGTTGACGGACAAGAAAGAGTTCGACTATGGCCAGATCAGTCCGACGTACGTGTGCGGGGCCAATCCTGCGGCCCCAGCGGGCACACCTGCGCGGGAAACAGTCATCCAATATCAGCCGTTTGCACCGAACCCCGCGTTCCCCTCTGGGGACGCCTTTGGCGCGATCATCGACCGCCCGTGCAGCGTGGTCATGTACGGCAACGGTACTCGTGCTGCTGAAACGGACTATCTGTATGACGGGGGCAAGACCTTGTGTCAGGCGTCAACGCCGGCGCAACCGGTCGCCGCCGGCGTTGCCGGCTTGATCCCGGCGACGCGCGACGAAACGCACTACGGTCCGGCCTCGGGCTATCCGCGTGGCAACGCCACCAGCGTCACGAAGCAGTGCTTCTACTTCTACGGCCCCACGCCCACATATACAGCGTGCCCCAATAGCACGACCACGTACAGCTACGACGAGACGGGCCAAGTTACTTCGATGACCGATCCGTGCGGCAACGCCAATTGCGCCCCGATGGTGGCCGGCAGCCACACGTACCAATATTCGTACAGCGACAACTACGACGTCGCGCCGGCCGCTGGCAACACCAACGCGTATCTGACCGGCGTGACCAACCCGCTCGGTCAGACCTTGAGCTATCAGTACGCATACGCCGACGGCCAGCTCATTGCATCCACAGACGCGAACAACCAAAAAACGAGCTACTTCTATGAGGATAAGAAAACGCACATAACGGATCCTCTAAGGCGTCTCAAGGAAATCGACTATCCGGACGGCGGGAGCACGACCAATGACTATGACGACACGCCAATGGCGGTGGCCGTCACGACGACCAGGAAGATGAGCGATGCTCAGTCGCAGCAAACGGTGGTCGCATTGGACGGTCTGGGCCATGTTGTGAAGCGCACCGATCTGAATGACCCGGACTGCCCCAGCAGCGGGGACACGACCGACACGACCTACGACGGCTTTGGCCGCGTCTATCAGGTGTCGAACCCGTACTGCACGAAGGCCGATACGACTTACGGCCTGACCACATACACGTATGACGCTCTGGGCCGCACCGTCAGCGTTACTGCGTCGGATGGATCGAAGACCACAAGCGACTATTTTGGGATCAGTGTCACGGTGAAGGACCCTGCCGGAAAGAGCCGAAAGAGTGGATTCGACACGTTTGGGCGCACGACCTGGGTGTTCGAGGACCCCAGCGGTACCGATCCTCAGACGGCCAATCTTTTTACCGCGTATGCCTACGACGCACTGGACAATCTGATTTCGGTCACGCAGTACGGGAACAATAGTTCGAATCCGGCCCGATCGCGCAGCTTTGTCCATGACTCGCTCTCGCAGCTCAGGTCCGCCACCAACCCGGAGAACGGCACCGTCTATTACTCGTACGACCCCAACGGCAATGCGTTCTCCAGGGCGGCGCCGGCTCCGAACCAGACGAACCCGGCGAACCTGCTTTTTACAACCTACACATTCGACGTGCTGAATCGCCTCACCGCGAAGGCGTATTCCGACACCACCCCAAGCGTTCAATTCATATACGACAACGCCTTGGCCAATGGCATCGGGAACCTGACGTCAGGGATTGTCTCGAGTGGCCCCAATACCCTGAGTTGGAACGCCTTCGACATCTTTGACGCAATGGGTCGTCCGACCCGCCAGTTCGAGTGTGTCGAGAATTGCTCGACCTCTGGATGGGTGATGTCATATCTTTACGATCTCGCGGGAAACACCACTAGCTATAGCAACGGCCTGGGCACCACGTTCACGTCGTATTTCAGCCCTGTGAACCGCCTCACGCAGATTCAGAGCAGCCTGAACGACGCCACGCACCCGCTGAATCTTTTCAGCAGTGCGCGCTACAACGCATCCGGGGGTCTGATCAACGTGGGAATGGGCATCGGGGTCGTGGACACGGCGGTGTTCAATAACCGTCTTCAACCGTCGCAGACCACCGTGAACTCTTCGGCGAGCGGCACCATGCTGCAAATGACCTATGGGTTTGGTAGCGCCCCGACGAACAACGGCAATCTGATGTCTCTGACGAGTGTCGGCAAGCAAGCGTTCAACCGGACCTACACGTACGATGCGCTGAATCGCCTCACCACAATGAGCTCTTCCGGAACCCCCACGTGCAAGTGGGCCTACGATCCGTGGGGAAACCGCACCGACCAGACACCGACGGTGGCCGGCGCCTGTGCCGCCTTCAACGAACCCGTGGACCCCAATAATCGCCTGAGCGGCTTTGGTTACGACGCAGCCGGGAATATGACCTCCGACGGGAAGCACACCTACTTCTACGACGGCGAGAACCGCCTGACGCAGGTCGATGGCACCCTCGGGAACTGCTCCACCGCAACGGCCTGTTATCAGTATGGCGCCGACGGTCGGCGCGTCCAGAAGACGGTTGGCTCCGCACAGACGGTCTACCTGTACGACGCGGACGGAAGCGTCGTCAATGAAGTGGACGGCAGCGGCGCGCCTCTGGTCAACTACATCTATGCCAACGGCGCGCTGTTTGCGGAATACAAGAACGGGCAGACGTATTTCATCCATCATGATCACCTCGGTTCCACCCGCCTGGTGACGGATGTCAACGGAGGCTATGCGGACCTCCTCGACTACACGCCGTTTGGCGAACAGTCCAGCGGAGACACGGTCACCACGCATAAATTCACCGGCAAAGAACGCGATGCGGAAACCGGCCTCGATTTCTTCGGAGCTCGTTATTTCAGCGGCGCGCAGGGTCGCTTCACGAGCGTAGATCCCGCATTCGAGAGCGGCATTCTGGAGCTTCCACAAACCTGGAATCGATACTCCTACGTATACAATCGACCGACTTTTGCGACCGATCCTGATGGGCGATGCCCGATTTGCGTGGGAGCGCTCGTTGGGGGTGTGGCCGAGGGAGCCTGGAACCTGGGAAGCCAGTTCGTTCAGCACGGCTATAGCTTTAGCGGTACGGATTGGGGGCAAGTGGGAGCCAACTTCGTCGGCGGGGCCGTGGCTGGCGGGCTTGCCGTAGCAACCGGTGGCACGTCGCTGTTCTCCAACGCAGTTGCAGGGGACTTGGTCGCGGGTACCGTGTCCAACGTTGCAGGCGGAATCGTGACTCGAGCTGCGGAGGGCCAGGGCGCTGATGAGGTGTTTTCCCGCGGCGACATAGTCAAAGATGCCGTGGCAGGTTTTGCCGGAGGCGTAGCGACGCACGTTGCGGCAGAATCCGTACACGTTCCCGACGAGCCAAAGATGCGCCGTTCCCGCAATAACAATGTCGGACGGCGAGCGCGCGCGAAGTATGCACAGGAAGTGGACGCAAGGAATAGCGCCCTTCGTGTACAAGCGGGCAGAGGCGTAGCTGCGATCACGCCCACGACACATGGTGTTACTGGATTCATTAACAATTTCTGGGACACCCTGGACTGGCTGCTTTCCCCTCCTGCGCGTTTCGGTGTGGACTCGGAGTTCAGGCCGTGCACTCAAGAACAGACGAACTGTGGTCAGTAATGACACCCACGCCGGACCGCAGCTGCGCGCGCGATTTGCCCCTGCTGGGGAGAAGCCCCAATACTTAATCGTCCCGCAGGCGAGATTCGCGTGAATCAGTCCGGCTCAGTGGCGGTTAGTGCCCGGCCGGGGCGTCTCTCTCTGCGATGGCGTAGAAGCACGAACCTACGTGCGGCTGGTGCAGCGTAACGGTATGATCATCTTCCGATGGCCATACTACTGACACTTCGGGCCGAACTTTGAGCGAGGGAGTTAACAATATGATATTCAAGGCCAACTTATCCACTCTCGCGTTTTTGTCGATCATCCTGCTCTCTAACCTCCAGGCTACTCTCGCGCACGCGGAGGCTTGCGGCTTTCGCACCAACTTGAACACGTCACCGGCATCGGCCAATCCGACCACTGAGAAAATTCTGGTCGGGCCGGGGTATGCTGTGCTGTGCCAAGGTTCAACTTGGGTTCCGTCAAGCGCCTCGGTCTCGTCCCCATCGACCCGTCTGGTTTCCAGTATTGGCAATGGCGGATTTGGCGATGGCACGATGCTGCCCGTCATCAACGTGAACAACAGTGCTTCATCCGGTTGCACTTCGCCCTGCGTTTCGACGACGACGACAGCAGGTGGTCTGGACCCAGGCGATCTTTCGGGCGGCAGGCTGCAACCGAACCTACTTTACAACATCTATCTCGTTGCCCGTGATTCTTCCTTTGCCCCGAATGACTGGGGGTTAGTTTTCTCTTCTGGGGCAGGGCGGAAGGGAAGAAGCTGTACACAAGGTCCGTCGAGCACGGTAACGAGCGTATATCCTTATTACACATGCATCGATTGGTTCACGACGAATGGCAGCGCCAACGCGATGCAATACATGACGGTAAAAACTGATCACGTCTGGCAATTTGCCGGCGGCACGGGATCAGGTTTGAGTGGCACGGCTACGCTCATCGAAATTGCCCATGGAGCCTATTCCCAATGGACGCCCATAGATCTTTCCGCTTTCAATCTGGATAGCAACACCGGGACGTTTACCGTCATGGTGCTCAGCCAGACTGGCGGGGGCACAAAGGTGGCCTTAGCGCCTAATGGTCATTTCGGTAATTTTCAGCCGTGCCTGGCCATGAATGGCGCGACTCAATGCAACATTCTGCCGGATCAAGGTTATATCAATATCTGGAGTACAGACTCCGCAGGATTCGTGTTCCTCGTCGGCGGGGTCAGCGGATTCTGACAATAACCATACGAACGTAAAGATGTATTTTTAACTCAACTCACGGAAGTGCCTTTCCTCGGCTGGCGACAGCTAACCTGATTACTCACCGCGTTTCGGTCGCCGGCGCACTCAGGTCACGAGCACTGGAGCGGGCTCCTACATCGAGTTCGAGTGCAGTGCGACATAGTTGTCGTCGCAAAGGGGGCGTCAACCGCCACGCCCGACGTGCGGCTTGACAGCCTTGGGGACGTCCTATATCACGCGATCATTGCCGCCATCGACGGGGATCTGCGCTCCGGTCGTCTTGGCGAACGCCGGTCCGCACAGCTCGGCTGCCAGCTCGGCTACATCGCGGCTGGTCACCTCGACACGCAGCACGTTGTTCTTCCGGTATTCCTCGACGCTGATCCCATAATGCCGGGCGCGGGCCGCCAGCACTTCTTCGGTCCATATGCCCGTGTCGAACACGGCGTTGGGGTGCAACGAGTTCACGCGAATGCCGTCGCTGCCCCACTCCAGGGCCGCAACGCGGGCGAGCTGGTTCAACGCCGCCTTGGAGGCCGAGTAAGCCGCAGCGCCAGGCCCGGGCGCGGGCACGTTCTTCGAGCCGATCACCACCACGCGCCCGCCGCGCGGCGAAAGCTTCAGCAGCGGATGGGCCTGGCGCATCAGGTCGAAGCTCGCATCGAGATTGACCCGCATCACGCGGCGCCACTCCTCGAGCGACAAGGCCTCGATGCGACAACCACCCGGGAAGATGCCCGCGTTCAGCACCAACAGGTCCAACCCCCCGAAGGCGTCGACGCCGCGCACCAACGCCTGGTTCAGGGCATCGACCGAGGTCACGTCGCAGACGATTCCGAGATAATCGGGGCGCTTGTGAAGTGACGAAATGTTGGGGTTCAGGTCCAGCCCCACCACCGCAGCCCCACGCGCCAGCAGCGCCTCGACGCAGGCCTTTCCGATGCCCGAGGCCGCTCCCGTCACCAGCGCGACTTCGCCCGCGAAGGCGGCGGGCTTGCCTGCCTTCTTGAGCTTTGCCTGCTCCAGGTCCCAGTACTCCACATCGAAAATGTCCTGCGCCGCAAGCGCCCGGTAGCCGCCCAGCGCGGTCGCGCGCACGATCACGTCGATGGTGTGGTCGTAGATCTCGGCCACGACCGCTGCGTCCTTTGCCGACCTGCCCACGGCGCACAGACCGAATTCGGCATCCAGCACGACTCGGGGGGCCGCATCGAGCATGGACTTTCGCTCCCTGGCCCGCGGTTCGTGCTCCGCGAAGTATTTCGCGTAGTCTGCAGCGTAGCCGGCCACATCGCGTCCCAGCTGCGGGACCCGCTTGGTCCGAATCACGTGGTCCGGCGTCGCAGGCCCCTGCTGCGAGATCGCCGCCAGATCGGCGCGCCGCGCAAACGCCAGCGCTTTCGCATCTGAGCGGCGGGACATCACCACCGGGAAGCCTGCAACCCGCGATATCTCCCGGCGCAGCTGCGCCAGCTCGAGTGCCGAATCCGGGTTGGGCGTTGCTTCAGGCCATGCCGAGTCCCACGCCCGGCGATCCTTCAGATACCGCTCGGCGCGATCGACCAGCGCGATCATGCGGTCATACGATTCCTTCGCCGATTGCCCGAACGAGAAGATGCCGTGGTTCAGCAGCACCATTCCGATGGTGCGCGGGCCGGCTTGCGCGGGGAACCGTTCCGCCACGCTGCGAGCCAGATCGAAGCCCGGCATCACATAGGGGATGACCACGACCTCGTCGCCATAGATCTCTCGAATGCGCGCCGCGCCATCGGCCGTGTTGGTGATGGTCAGGATCGCGTCGGCGTGCGTGTGATCGACGTACTTGTACGGCAAAATGGCATGCAGAATCGCCTCGACCGAGGGCACCGGGGCGGTCGCACGCGTGAGGTGCGTGACGAGCTCGTTGACCATCTGCGGGTCGGACAGCGCAGGCAGGCCGGCGAGCCGCTTCAGGCGCTCCAACCGCACCGGCGAGAAGCCCTCCGCCTCGATCTTCTCCAGATCCCACCCGCTGCCCTTGACGTGCAGGATCTCCTCCGCCTCGCCCAGCACATTCTTTTCCGCTGTCTTGACCGACGTGTTGCCACCGCCATGCAGCACGAGCGACTTGTCCCGGCCCAGCAGGCGGGACGTGTACACCCGCAGGCCGACGTCTCCTGAAAAATTCCGGGACTCCGCGTCCGACCACTGGCTATTCATGGATCGCCTTGAGCGCCGCCTGGCCTCAGTCCCCCTCGAACTCGCACAACGTGAACACCGTGTGTCCGAGCTTTTCCAGGCGCTTTCGTCCGCCCAGGTCGGGCAGGTCGATCACGAAGCAGCACTCGACGATTTGCCCGCCCATCGACACGATCAGCTTGGCGGCCGCTTCGGCGGTACCCCCGGTGGCGATCAAGTCATCGACCAGCAGAATGCGGTCGCCGCCCGAGACGGCATCGACGTGCATCTCGATCCGATCGGTGCCGTACTCGAGCTGATAATCGTGGCCGACCGTTTCAGCGGGCAGCTTGCCGCTCTTGCGAATCGGCACGAACCCGACGCCGAGCTGGAACGCCAGGGGCGAGCCGATGATGAAGCCGCGCGACTCGATGCCAGCCACCTTGTCAATCTTCATCGCGGTGTAGTGGTTGACGAGTTCGTTGATGGTGACCCGGAACCCGACGGGATCCTTCAGCAGCGTGGTGATGTCGCGAAACATCACCCCTTTCTTCGGGTAGTGAGGCACGGTTCGAATGCGGGACTTGATCGTCATCGGCGACTCCGGGTCACTCAAGCTTTCCTGAGCACGCGCCCCGCGACCGCATCGAGCCGTCCGACCAGGCCGGCATCCCGTGCGTCCGGCGCGGTGATCAGCGCATGCTCCAGAGCGTGGCGGCAGGCGCAGGCGCCGGCGGCACGATCAGAGTGCAGCCGGGGCGCGACCTTTCTGACCAGGCCGCGCGCCTTATCGGCATTCTCCAACAGGACCGTGATGATGGCGTCGACGGTCACATCGTCGTGGTTCGGGTGCCAGCAGTCGTAGTCGGTCACCATCGCGACCGTCGCGTAGCACAGCTCGGCCTCGCGCGCGAGCTTTGCCTCCGGCATGTTGGTCATCCCGATAACGTCGCAGTTCCAGGTGCGGTACAGCTCCGACTCGGCCAGCGTGGAAAACTGCGGCCCTTCCATCACCAGGTAGGTGCCGCCGCGCGCCACGTCGAGCCCGGCTTCGCGCGCTGCCCCCTCGAGGTGATCGCCCAGGCGGGCGCACACCGGGTGAGCCATCGAAACGTGCGCAACCAGCCCGTTGCCGAAGAAACTCTTAACACGCGCGAACGTGCGATCGATGAACTGATCGACGATCACGAACATGCCGGGGCTCAGATGCTCGCGCAGCGATCCGACCGCGCTGACCGAGATCACGTCGGTCACGCCGGCGCGCTTCAGCGCATCGATGTTGGCGCGGAAGTTGATGTCGGACGGCGAGATCCGGTGACCTCGGCCGTGGCGAGGCAGGAAAACCATCGGCTGGCCATCGAGCTCGCCGAGAAGCAGATCGTCGGACGGTTCCCCGAAGGGCGATTGAACGCGCTTCCAGCGCTTATCGGTCAGCCCATCGATGTCGTACACCCCGCTTCCCCCGATGACGCCAATCACCGGCAGTGGTGCGCCGCTCCGCTCCCTCATCGATTCCCCTCTTTCAGGCTATCAATTCACCGCATGGCCAGCACGGCGACATGTTTGGAGCCGCAGGTCAGCTCGGCGTTCACTCGCCACGCATGCTGAACGTCTGGATTCGGCTCACTCGGCAGGGTCAGTTCATTCTAGTATTCGCAACTTTTCACCGCAAGTTACGCGGGGGCCAGCAGATTCTTCAGGTAGGCAGAAGATTCTCCAAAGGCAAGGTGCCTGCCGTCACGATGGAACATGTGACCATTTGGCCCTCCCGGCGGATGAGAGAGCAGAGTCAACGCCATGCTGACGACGGAGTAAGGGCTCTCAACCGAACCACGATTCATTTCGGTGCGCGCTTCGCCAGGAACCAGCACATTGATCTGGACGTCGAGGCCGGGGAAGTGCGTCACGCATTCTGCGGCGAGAGAGGCGCCGAGCGTATTGACGGCAGACTTGCTGACGTTATACGGTCCGAACCCGGGCGTAGAGGCCCAGCCAGCCTCGGACGACATGAAAATCACCCGGAAACCATCGCCGTTCGCCATGATGGGCAGGGCGAATCGGCACGTCAGCCATTGGGCGGTGACGTTGGTCCTCATCAGCTCGGACCACGCCTGAAGGCTCTGCTTCGACAACGGAAACGGACCGGCGTCCGGCTGAGGAAGCGCGGCGCAATTCACCAGCCCGTGCAGGTGCGACACATGCCGGGAGATCGCGTCGACCGCGTCAGCAAGCTGCGACTCTTCTGAAATATCCGCCGCGACGGTTACGCATTCGTCAACGCCGATGCCGAGGACGGAGCCTTCCCGCAATGTCTCCCGAAGCATTCGCTCGCGTCTGCCGGTCAGGAACACCCGTGCGCCTGCCGCAGAAAGCGCCAGTGCAATTGCGCGCCCATAGCCCGTGCCGGCCCCTGTAACCCAGAACGCGCATCCGCCGAGTCTTTCCCACCTCGAGTGCGGAAGGCCGAAGTGATGCTCCCGCCAACCCCGGGGATCGGCGTGCTGCAAGATGCCGCGAGTCGAGAGAACTTGCCTGCTCTCCGTCCTATGCAGCGAACTACGCCGCCTGCCGGTTCTGCTTGCTGCGCGTTACTACTTCGGACTCGACCGCATCGCGCGAAACGTCGCGAATCACTCCCGGCATCTCCATCACATCGACCTGCGCCAGATCGACGTGGCCGAGCTCCTGCGGCATTCCATACACCCATCCCTCGTAAGACACGATGTTGTAACCCTCGGATTCCATCGTCCCCAGCCACATCGGTTCCTTGGAAGCCCGGCTGGCCAGAACATTCGCAGCCGGGCTGGCTGCAGCCTTTTCCCCGGTCGAGGTGCCGTATCGCTGGTCGATCATGCGAACGACCTGCGCAACGCTGGCTCCAACGAGCATCCCCGGGACCGTCGCCACTTCTCCCGATTCCCAGTCAACCGAAGCCCCGTGGGGTACGCCATAGAACAGCCCATCGAACTTTACGAGATTGAAGGAGCCAATCGTCCACATCAACTCCGGCTGAGCACCCTTGGTGACGACCGAAACGATGAAACAATCCTGACCGTCGATCGGAACTTCTCTGCTGGCGGGCGCCGAACCGTTGCTACCCGACAACCTGTGGCGCAAGCCGGCTAGCGGCCGCCTGACATAGACGTCCCCGAGCGCTTTGACCAGCATCCACGCCAGCTCGTTATCACGCCTGGTAACGAGCGGCGCAGTGGTCAAACTGTGGCTATAAGCCTGCTGCCGGATCAGCATGCGAACCCGACTGACGAACGACCTGGGCAAGCGGGCCATCAAACGTCGGGCGAACGTACCACCGTGGATCGGAGCAGCGGTATCCGGGGTCGGGGTGGTGCCGCCCTTGCCGCCCGCTCGTTCCGCCTCTGCCGATCTTGCGAATGCCGTTGCCAGCGTCTGCTCATCGACCGCCAAAAAGGCGTCTCCGAAGCGCAGAATTTTCGGCTGGGCAGGCGGCGCGCCGACCTCGACCGCCACGCCTGCGCTATCCACACGCATATAGGAGCCGGCGGCCCGCTGCCGGCTCTGGTCATCGTACTGGCCCCGCAGATTGGCCCACCGCCCGCTCTCCCTTATCGACTCGACAACGCCTTCTTCGGTCGTCGACCGGATGATTCCAGACATCGACGCGGTTTTCGGGTCAGTCAGGTCGACATCCGCCAGCACATCCGGAATGCCGTAGTACCAGCCATTGTGGAATATGACCTTGTGAGTATCGGTCTTGCGCACCAGCCGCGGCGGCTGTCCACCGATGCCGAATAACGGAGGGGTGGCCCTCGCCTTTGACCCCTGCGATGTCCTGGAACCTCCGGCCTGTATCGGAATCACCTTTTCATGAGCCGACTTTTCCTCGAAGGGAGAGTGGTGAGTGCTCAAGGCAACCGCCTGCTCTGCCTCGGACGGATCCGGCGACTGCGCCCTTTCCTTTCCTCCGGCGATCTCGAACTCCCCGAAGCTGGAATTCGCTCCCGCTGGCCCGCCCGTGCGAGCCTTGTCCCGCGACAGCTTCACATCTTCGATGATTCGATTCGCCCAGGCTCCCACGTTGAATCCGGCGTCGTGAAGCGCTATCACGATGCGCTCGAAGCGCTCCTTTCGAACCTGGGCATCGATATACGGATGGGTGCTGTACCACTGATCCGCCGGCAAGGCTCTCGGGTACCTGGCGTACATCGTCTCCTTCGGTTCCTTGAAGACGATGTTGTGCGCTTCCGGGTCGATCCAATACACGCTCCCGTTGACGAGAATCAGCGGGTTGATATTGGCCAGCCGTCCGATGTACTTGCGATTCTTCAGAATGAGTTCGATGCCCTCTTCGACATCCTGATCCGTCTCCCCGGGGACTCCGATGACCCAATTGACCTCGGTAAAGATCCCGACTTCCCAGCAATCCTTCAGGTTCTGGGAAATCATGTCTATGGTGTAGCCCTTCTTCTGCAAGCGCAGCGTATTTTCCGAGAAGGCGTCGATCCCGAACCTGAGGGCGACAAAATTGGCCTCTCGCAGCTTCTCGAAGAATGCCCTTGTCTGACGCTTGTTGACCCGCAGCTGCCCCGTCAGCTTCACTTTGCGATGAAGTCCCCTGCGTATGACCTCATCGCAAATCTCCATCACGCGCTCCGGCATGCCGCCCAGATCGCTTTCATTGAACATGAACAGGTGGCAGCCCTGACCGATCAGCCATTCAAGCTCGTCCACGAAATTTGCCGGGGTACGAATGCGCCAATAGAATCGCTCGGCGCAGAAGGTACAGCGTGACCACCGGCAGCCTCGACTGGCGATGATCGGGGTCAATTGATAATCGTTGAAATTGCGATAGGCGTCCAGGCTGCACCACTCGTACTTTGGAAACTCGATCTTGTCCAGATCGTGGACCATCGGAGCGGGCAGGTACTTGTAGTCCGGGGTATCGAAACGCGACAGAACGCCCGGCTGGTTGAACGGCCTCTCCCCCCGGGCCAGAGATTCGAGCAGCGGCCCGGCTGTAAGATCAGCTTCACCCACGCACATGTAGTCGCACTCGGGAAATGCCCGGCGACCGATATCGGCGTTGTAGCAGCTGAAGCCGCCCACAACGATGATGACATCCGGCAACCGCGCCTTGACGCCAACGGCGATCTCGCGTGCGGCCGCCTCGTTGCAGCCCTGAATTGAAAGACCCAGGACCTTGGGCTGCGCCCGCGCCAAAGCTTCGATCGTCTCATCAATCAGCGGTCGAAAGAATTCCAGTACCTCATTTCTGCCGGTTACGCCCGAAGCTCCACCACCGGCTGTGGTCCACAGATCGTAATGTTCGGCCTGCCACGGATCTTCCGGCAGTTGCAGGTCGCCGGGCAGAATCACCGCCCCGCCCATGTCGAACAGGCGGTGCAGGTGAAAGCGATGGTAGGCAATGATGTCGAGATCAAGAATCTGGAATGAAACGCCGGTCTTCTTCAGCGCATTGTTCAGGTATCCGAGCCCGTTGGGCATCAAGGAAAGGTTGCGCGATGGAGAATCGACGATGGCGAAATCAAGCCCGCTTCGGAACTCGATTTCAGGTACTGCGATCGGGTAGATGTTGCGTTGCAACGGTGTCCAGCCGCGCGCCGGTATGACCGCCGGCGCTATTTCGGACAGGACCGTCGGCTCCACGATCTTGAGTGACTTTGGCAGGCGCTGCCGGATTTGCATTCGCGGCAAGGTGAGCGTCTCGCACAGAAACACCGTCCGGGCGGCCTCGGGCAGGAGCCCCTCGTCCATGACGACCGAAGCCAGGCCATGTCCGTCATCACGCCCCGTGGAGTCCTGATAGGTGAATGCGCCAACCAGGCGATCGCGTATCGCGGGCGCATGCCGAAGAAAATAGTCAACAAACCGCTTCGAACCGATAAAAGTCAGCCCCGGCAAATCCTGCAGGTAGGCGGCCAGCGTCCGAACGCACTCAATGTCATCAACACCGTCGTCGAACGCAAAACACTGATGAGGACTGAACGTTACCCGCTTGCCCTCAATCTTGGCTTTAGCGTGCTTTCGTTTCAGCGTCAGAACAACCGTGGTATCGCTCATTTCAGCCTCTCACCTGATCGATCGTTGCCAGCAGCTGCATCGCATCCCATTCGCTGCAGGCATCGCACAAGCCACGCACCTCGTCTGGAACGATCCGCTGCCCGAGCGCAGGAACGCCGACGATCGGTTTATGGTGGTTCCGTGCCATTTCAATTTCCAAATCGCACCAGCGACGGGCGCTGTTGATCGCATACACGCCGGCGAGCAGGACGACCCCGTGTGCCGGAATGATCTGACGTTCGAGGAAGTCGCGGATGAAACGCCCGCCGACTTCGGTATTCGGATTCATCGCGGGGTCGTGCCAGGGAAGGCTGAAGTTTCGCCAGCTGACCCCCGGCGTTCCGTCCAGGAGCTCCGAGAGCTTCTGCCAGTCTTCATGGAAACGCCACGCGTGACTGATGAAGAGATCGTAACACTTCAATTTTTCCATGGGAAATACCGCACAAAATGCCCGTTGAATTCCCGCCTGGACGCCTTCCGCACCATGCTCAAGAGCACAAAGTAGTCCTTCGAAGTCAACAGAGTGGGATGAGCGCGCCCGTCTTCCGTTGCCAAGTCCAGGTGGCCCAGACGGCGGTGCACCGCATAGAAGGTGTCGAGAAGCTTCACGATGTTATAGCGCCGATAGGCGCACAGCAGAGTCGGGCTCTCCGCAAGCGCGGCGGGGTCGACACGGAAGACCGCCAGGTATTCGCGATATACGGCCCGAAGCACTCGATGGCCACGCTCCCCAAGGACTCGGCGCACGGACCGACGAGCAGGTTTCCACAGGCGGTCTTCAAGGTACCGCCCGATAATTTCCCGCACGAGGTGAAACCACAGTGTTCGGACCCGCCACGCCGGGAAGCCGTGCTGGCCGGTCACATTGGCGTAACGGGTCTCCAGCTCGGATCCAATCCGCCGGTCCTTCATGCGCAAGGCCCAGACGTCGGGATGCTCCTGAAGCGGCTGGAATCGGCCGGTGGAGAACGCTTCGACCGCGGTCAGCGCATGCCCATCGAGGTGAGGGTGGGTCTTCTCCATCAGCTGGCGCAGAGTGGCTTTGTGACCGTTTGATCCGATGGGATCGGGATGCGCGAAGTGCCACAGGGCCACCGAAGGGTCGTGCCAGACCTCCGGCCACCCGGCGTTGACGAGACGCCACCCAAGATCGTAAGGACCGCAAAGATACCCCGCAAAGCTCGGGTGCTCGTCAAAGCCGCCAAAACGGATGGCATCCGCTCTACGGACGGTGACGCACGCCCCTTCATTGACCGTTAAAGGCCACCACTGCCAGCGCCGGGCATCTTTGAGAGATTCGGCATCGGTAAGATCGTCCGGATAGAGCAGCGAGGTACGCCACTCATAGTGCATCAGCACGAGCGGCTGCGCCGCGCCGCTGTTCTCGATGCCAAACGAGCGAAAGATCGACGTCACAAAATCAGCCGGAAAAACCGCATCGCTGTCGCACACGCAAATCAAGTCTCCTCGCGCTCGAAGCAGCCCGACGTTGTAGCCGAGGTGCTTGTGATACGTTCCGCGCTGGTTGCATGTGATGACCACATCCGCCTTCTGCACGACTTCCGGCACCACCCGATCGAACAGTTCAATCCAGATCAGCTCATACGATTGCCTCGGAACGTCCTGTCGATTCAGCCAGTCCAGCGTTGCGAACCGCTCGCGACAGCTCCAGTCAACCAGAATGATCGACAGCCGCGGCGCGGTCGGCGGCGAATTCTTATGAACCGTTTCGCGCATCTTGACGGCTGGCACGCACCAGAACAGCGCTTACGGCGTCCCACGCCGTGGGGAATCCTTCATGATCCAGCGAAAATTGCAGTGCCTCCGCGGCCGAGGCGATCTCCCGGCCCTGCTCCACCGCGTAGTATTGACCGGCCATTTCGACGATGTTCCAACCCAGAAAGCCTTCCTGTACGAGCCTGGGCATGTAGAGGAAATCTGGCGGAATCTGTTTGATCACCAGGGGCCGCTCCAACAACTCTCTCACCCTCGACGATACAAACGAATCCCTGGCGTATCCCAGTACGCCCATGAAGTCCTGCGGCAAGGTACCTAAGAGCGCGAGGTGCTCCTCTCCCATGTAGTCCGCATAACGGCCGATTCTGCCTTCCCAGAACGTCGGACCGGACGGATCGTAAATTCTCCTGCCGAAGTCCTCGGGATCGCCGTCGATGTGGAGCTTGAGCTGCAGCGCCCACATCGAGTCGCACTGCTGCGCATCGCTGCCTCCGCCACGGCCCCCCACCAATTCCTCGTAGCTCACCGGAATCACGTTGCCGAAACTCATCCACCCGGTGAATCGGTTGATCCGGTCGCGCAGGTTGCCCATCACCGTCTCATCGACGAGCAGCCGGCTCAGGCGCTCAGCATCATCAGCGCAGCTGTTCAAATATCCGGAGAAGGCCTGGTCGGCCCTTGAAAACCAATTCATCTCGGAAACGACGATGTCGAGCGGGTTGCGGTACACGAAGACCGCCGGCGACCGGAACAGCAATTGTCGGCCGACCGGATCGAACGCGTCGTTTGCAAGAAATTCCCGACAGGGCGCGTGGTACTCGTACCCAACTGGAGTCGACCACGTACCCGGACGCGGAGCGCGAGCCGATGACCGCGGCAATCCCATCAACTCAAAAAGACGAATGACCATGTGGGTACCGGCCTTGGGAATCGCCATCAAAAACACGGTCCGCCGGCTGCTGTGGTGATCGGTGATCGGCGCAATCACCGAGACGTCCAACCGGATGCAAGCGTGCAGCAGCCTGGAGACATCGGCGCCGCTTTCGCCGGTCACGACGACGACATCGTGGCCCGTGAACTCGGATGCTAGAAACGATTCGATGTCCCGTTCAATCCATGAAAAACCGGACCCTTGCAGGCAATCCCGCATCGGCTCGACGCGATCCGGCGTCCCAAGAACCACAGCCGTTCGGGCACCGCGCGCGCGGGCTGCCGTGAGCGCTTTCTCGACCGAAGCGCGCGCCGCGGGTTCATAGAACTCCAAGTATCGCCTCACCGCTGCAAGACCCCTTCAATCGCCTGCAGAGCATCCTCGTAGGTGCGGTTAGCCAGCATCCCGCGGGGCATCGAGGAGAGGTCCATCCCACCCAGGTCCATCGGTCCGAGCGATTGGGGCACGGCGTAGTAAACGCCGGCAAAGCAGACGATGTTGTAGCCGCTGCGGCTGCCCACCAGGCGAGGCTGGGCACCTGCGAGTTCCGGCCGGGCTGCCGCGGCGGAAGGCGGCGGCGCGGGCTCGCTGTCTTTCCGGGGAAACAGATCGCCGTAACGATCCCGCAGCTGCCTCAGTCGCGATTCATCTCCGGCGGCCGCAGCGTCCGCCGCCACGCCAAGTTCCGTCAAATAGCGGAAGAGGTGCTCCGAGATCGGAGCGATGCGATCGATGAAACCGGTCGCCAGGCAATCGTCGCGCAGGGTGGACCTTTCAATCTCGATCGCACCCTGGCGGGGATAGTGCTTGAACCCGAAGCGTGGCGTCGCCGCAAAATTCGTCTTGTTGAACGCGAAGGTTATCAAGTCCTGAGGGAGATCCTCGCTGTACGGCTGCCCCTTGCGTATGTGATCCTCGATCAGCCTCTGATCGGCGGTGTAATCGTTGTGGTCAAAATACGCGATCGGCTCGTAGCCGAAGCGCTCCAGATAGGCTGCGAAACCCGCACGCTCGAAAAGTTTCAGGTGCGTATTGGTGATGTTGAACTGCCAATCGTTCAGCACGCCCCGGCGAAAGCTGTGCCGGTGGTAGTGGGTCAGATTGCGGTGATCGAGTTCACCCCAGACGCGCTCGGCATATTCGGCGGTGGCTGGCTCGCCGGTTGCCACCGCAATGCGCTGAATTTCCTCGACCGGCTGCCGGATCAAATCCTCCCAGCGCATCACATAGTCGTACTGATCGATGGCAGCAATGAACTCATCCAGGTAGCTTTTCAGGAACGCGGTCAATCCCGACATGAACTCGGGATTCGTCAATTTGTTCAGCGCCAGTTCTCGGCGAATCTGATGCTCGTCGAGCTTCAATTCGCGCTGTATGTATTCGCTGGCCAGCGCGTTGATCGAGAAGACGGACGAGTGAATGATGTCGATCGGGTTTCGAATCGACGCAAACTTTCTGAAATTCGCGTATCCGGACATCGACGGCCAGCGCGCCGGATGACTGTGCGAATGAATGATCTCGTCGGAGGCCAGGACCCATCGCGGAAGGTAGAGGACGAATGTGAAATCCCCGCACCCCTTGACCCCGAGGTACTTGCGAACGCAGACGGTGTCCGGATCGTCCGCCGTGACCCACTTCGGCCCGCCCACCAGGTGGGAGAATTCCCTGCTGTAAAAGAGCCGGTCCTCACCAACCTCGCTGCAGAGCCAGTTGTGGATCGCGGCGTCCAGATAATCGCCAGCGACCCGGATGTACGGGTCGGCGATCGACTGCGCCAGCGGCTTGGCGTTGCCCCGATCCCGATAGAAAACGGCCAGAACCGACAGCAAAAGGGTGAACCCCCCTCTGGGAGGTCCCACGACCAGAAATCCCGGAGCGGTTCGTCGATCGGCCATGGTGGACACGCTGCTAGCCGCTCGAGCCGCCCACCCGCACGAACGGGCCGAGCAACCCTCGCCCGGCCAGATAGCGCCCGATATACCAGTAAAACAGAAAGCCGCGCCAACGAAACGGCAATTCCGAGTCGAACAGCAACTGCCCTCCAAAATATCGGATCGCGCTGAAGATCCCCGCTGGAACGTATTGCACGCAGCTCACCTGCTCGGCGGCGGCGACGGGCTCCCCGCGGATCACGCTCAGCAGTCGCTTGGCGCCGTCGCTTCGCGCCTTCGCCATCGCGATAAACGTGAAGTCGTCCTCGAAGCGGCCGCGCTTGCGATAGGTTTCGTCGTACTCGGCCTTTCCAGAACGGTAATGAAGGTGCTCGAAGATCACATCGTCCAGGTATTTGATCCGATCGAACCCCGCGTGCTGGAGCCGCTTGAAAAGGTCGAACAGGTGCGCGTCGATGAAGGCGCCGCGGTAGGCGGACGGGTAAGGGTCGCCGAGTACCTCACAGCAGCGGCGCGACAGGATCGGAAACGTCGCCAGCCGGCTGTTCTTGAACAGATCGTTCGGGTACGCCAGATAAATCCCATCGGGGAAGCCCGCGTGCATGGCTGCGATCTTGTCGTCCCAGCCGGGCGTGCGGATGACCATGTCGTCGTTCACAAGAACGATGGCGTCGCCTCGCGCGCGCTGCAGGCAGGCGCTGTTGTAATCGCCCATTGACAGTCGGCGACCAACGATCCGGACGACCTTGAAATCCCGGCTGTCCAGATCATGGCTGTCGACGTCGTCTTCATCCGCATACAGGATGACTTCGACCCGGTCCAGATGCGCCGTCATCTCGGCCACACTCCTGAACAGGCGCTCAACGAGGGCCGGCCGGCCGCGCGTCGGCAGTAGCAGCGAGATCATCGTTTTGTTCACCGCTTGCCAGCGTTCCTCAGAAACTGGTCGAAGTAGGCGATCGTCCGCTTCAGGCCCTCGGCCAGCGCCGTGGTGGGCTCCCACTTCAGGATTTCGCGCGCACGCGCAATGTCGGGTTGGCGCTGCTTCGGATCGTCCTGAGGCAGCGGCTTGAATTCCAGCCGCGAGCGCGAGCCGGTCAAGCCGATGACTTCTTGCGCCAGTTCGAGGATCGAAAACTCCACCGGGTTTCCCAGGTTGATCGGTCCAGTGACCGCATCGGGGGACTCCATCAGCCGCACGAGCGCGCCGATCATGTCGTCGACGTAACAGAACGACCGGGTCTGCGAGCCTTGCCCGTAGATCGTGATCGGCTCATTCAGCAGCGCCTGCACGACGAAATTCGATACGACGCGGCCGTCGTTCGGATGCATGCGCGGTCCGTAGGTATTGAAGATCCGTGCCACCTTGATGCGCAGCCGGTGCTGGCGGTAGTAGTCGAAAAACAGGGTCTCGGCGCACCGCTTGCCCTCGTCGTAGCAGGAGCGCGGGCCGATCGGATTCACGTTGCCCCAGTAGTCCTCCGACTGCGGGTGCTGGCTCGGATCGCCGTAGACCTCGCTGGTCGATGCCTGCAGCACCGGCACTTTCAGGCGCTTGGCCAGGCCCAGGACGTTGATCGCCCCGTGAACGCTGGTCTTGGTCGTCTGGACCGGATCGAACTGGTAGTGGATCGGGGAGGCCGGGCAGGCCAGGTTGTAGATCTCGTCGACTTCCACGTACAACGGGAACGTGATGTCGTGCCGCAGCACCTCGAACCGCGGGTCGGCAAGAATACCGGCAACATTCTCCTTGGTTCCCGTGTAGAAATTGTCGACGCACACGACCTCGTGGCCGGCGTCCAGCAGCCTTCCGCAAAGATGGGAGCCCAGGAACCCGGCACCCCCCGTGACCAGCACCCTCTTTCGCGTCAGCCTCATCCGGCCCGCCCCTCCGCACCCTCAGTCCGAACGCCTAAACGATGACCAGGCTGCCGCTTTTTCTCGCCTCGATCAGGTGCTGGTAATACTTCAGAAACAATCGGGAGGCGATCACGCTCAACCCATGACGCCCCGTCTGCTCCCGGACGATCTTGAGAATCTCGCTCCTGTCCCGGACTACGATCACGTCGCCGCGCGGAATCACGCTGATAAAGCTCAAAATCCGGATCAGCAGCGCGTCCCGGAAAGTCTCGACGAAGACGACCAGCCGGCCCGCTTCGGTCGAATTCATACGCCCGATCAGCGCCAGGTTCACGACCAGGTTCTGCGTCTCGCCGGCGCGCAGCGCGGATTCGATCCGGAACTGGATCCACTTCTCCTGCGCCTTCTTCAAAGTCCGGCTCATCGGGTCTGGCTCAGCAGGTCTGGCTCAACAGGTCGGCTCAACAGGTCGGCTCAACAGGTCGGCTCAAGACAGGGCCGACACAATCACCCGCCGCAAGCGGGTCCGGGCCAGAAACAGGGCCAGACCCACAGCCTGCAGCAGATAGCTTGCCAGTATCAATCCTGGCAGCGCAATTCTGGTCCTGTTGCGCAGCGAGTCGACCAGTTTTTTGCGAAGCTCGCCGATTGTCGCGGCGCGCACCTCGAGCTTCTCGCGCAGCGCCGAAAAGGCCGGCTGCCGCACGATCAGCGGGTATCCCAGATAGCCATCGGCGGTCCGCTCGATCAGAAATCCCCTCCAGGTTTCGCTCGCCGAACACGAATCCGCGCGCAGCTGGTTCAGCCGCAGCGTGTCGTTCCTCCAGGTCGACGCATACGCCGGGGAGATGTGGAACGTCGGCTCGGCGGCCATGCGCAGGCTCCGTATGCTCTCGTTTTCGATCAGCGGCATGGTCCGCCCGCTGCTCAGGGCGTCCAATGCGGTGGTCGACAGGTGCCGGCCGTCGTGCGGGCCCAGGTAGTTGTTCTCGCCGGCCTGGCCCGGATGCCAGGTGTGATAAAGGAACTCGGTCTGGTGCCACGTTTCGCGCCGGCCCAGGTTGACCAGCCGGAACGTCATCTCGTACGGACCGCAGATGTGCCCGAGATAGTCCAGGTGCTCGTCGGCGCCGCCGATGGCAATCAGGTCCTCGCGTCGGGCGCACATGCAGGCGCCGTAGTTCAGATTGTGAATCGAGTCCTCGCTGCTATACAGTCCCCGGGTCTTTCCGCCGACGTTGTTGCCGCAACCCTTTCCGATCACGTCTTCAAAGCTCGGATAGCAGAAGGGGTAAAAATCCCGGCGCGTGTTCCTGAACTGATCCATGTGCAGGACGATCTGCGGATCGGTCTCGAATTCGGTCACGATCGCCCGGATGAAGCCTTCCTTCACCATCGCGTCCGAGTCGCAAATGACGCAGATCTCGCCCTTGGCGAAGAAGATCCCCGCGTTGTACATCAGGTGCTTGTGGTAGTAGCAGCTGTCCGGCATCTCGAGGGTGACCCAGGTGTCCACCTGATCCTCGAACTTGCGCACGGCTTCGGACACGCGCGAGTAGAACTCGACCACGACCACTTCGAAGGCGTCGCGCGCGACATCCTGGCGGCTGAGGTAATGCAGCAGGTGAAAGCTCTCCCGCACACTCCAGTCCACCAGGATCAGGCTGACTTTCGGGCGCACCCGCGCGGTGCGCTTGATGATTTTCACGGCGTCTCGACGGCGTCCTTTAAAGCGGATCAGTGGATCGTCGGATGGTAGTACATCACGAACGCCCGGGAAAATCCGTAACCTTTTGCAGCGGGCCGCGCCGGCTTGCCCGCTTAGACGTTTCCGTATACCGAATTCTTTAACATCGTGTAGCCCTTGATCAGCTCGGCGATGCCGGCGTCGAGCGAATGCACCGGCTTGAAGCCAGTAGCCTCGATCTTCGCGTTGGAAACGACGTAATTGCGCTGGTCCGGATCTTTGCCCACCGGCGCATCCAGGAAAACGAAATCGGGCACCTGCTTCTGGATGTGCTCGCACAGCTCGCGCTTGGACACATTGGCTTCGGTCAGGCCCACGTTGAAGATCTGCCCCTTCATCCGATCGAAGTTGGCCAGTGCGTGCTGGAATACGCGTGAGACGTCGCGTACGTGCACGTAGTTGCGCTTGAACGAGCTCTCGAACAGCACGACGAAGCGGTCGTGCACGGCGCGGTAAGTGAAGTCGTTCACCAGCAGATCGATCCGCATGCGCGGCGACATCCCGAACACCGTCGCCAGCCGGAAACTGATCGCGTTGGGGTGCTGCATCAGTGCTTTTTCGATCTCGACCTTCTCCTTCGCGTACTGCGATATCGGCCGCAGCGGCGACTCCTCGGTGCAGAAGTTGTTGCGGTCGCCCGTGCCGTAGGCGCTGTTGGTCGTCGGCATCAGCACGATCTGGCTCTTGGCCAGGTGCCGCAGCATCAACGCGATGGCGTCGTGGTTCACCGTGGTGGCGCCCACCGGGTCCTGGGTGCATAGCGGCGCGCCCACCAGCGCCGCCAGCGGAATGATCACATCGGCCTTCTTCATCAGCGGAACGATGGTGCTCTCGACCCGGATATCGCCCTTGACGATGCTGAAATTCAGATGGTGGCAGACGTGGTTCAGGCTGGCCTGCTTGAACAGAAAGCTGTCCAGCACCGTGACCTTGTGACCGGCACCCAGCAGATCGGGCACCATCGTCGATCCGAGATAGCCGGCACCACCGGTGACGAGAATGTTCAAGCTCATTTCCCTTTGCTTCCGTAATGGTGGATTAACAATCAGTTAAACAGGGCCGACTCGACGCACTCGCACAGTGAGTGCGCCAGCACGATGTGCAGCTCCTGGATCGTGCTGGTCTCGGTGCCGGTGGCGATGATGCAGTAATCGGCCAGCGCCCGCGCCGGGCCGCCGTCGCGTCCGCAGAACACGATGCTCGGAACCGCCAAAACCCGGCACTGCTCGAGCGCCTTCAAAATGTTGGGCGACTTGCCCGAGGTCGTGATGCCGAGGAAGACGTCCTTGGCGCCGGCCTTGCCGGCGAGCTGGCGCGAGAAGACCTGCTCGTAGCCGTAGTCGTTGCCGATCGCGGTCAGGATCGAGCTGTCGACCGTCAGCGCCTCGGCCGCAAGCGGCGCGCGGTCGCGCGCCAGCTTGCTGACGAATTCGGCCGCCAGGTGCTGCGCGTCGGCGGCCGATCCGCCGTTGCCGGCAATATAAATGCGCCCGCCCTCGCGATAGCGGCGCACCACCATGTCGACCGCTTTCGAGAAGCTCTGGATCTGCTCGGTGCTGTCCAGAAACCGCTGCTTGGCGGCAATCGATGCGAGCAGGTTCTTTCTCAGAACGGCGGCGTAATCCATCGCGATGTTCTCCCCTCAGGCTGCCAGCAGGCTGGGCGCCCGGCGATAATCTTCCGGAACGCCGATATCGATGAACGCTCCGGCGCATTCCAGACCGTAGAAGCGGCGGCCGCCTGCGAAAGCGGCCGGCAGCAGATCGTCCTCCAGGGAGAGCTTGTCGCCGGCCGTCCATGGGCCTGCGCGGGCCGCATCGGGGTTGACGAGGTAAACGCCCCCGTTGGCCAGGCGCCCGGGCCGGCCGGTGCCCGACTGCAAGGCCGTGATGCGCGCGTCGGCGTCGATTTCCATCCCCATGTAGCGGCCCGCCTCCGAGCAGCGGAACAGCGCGAACGTCCACTCGGACCGCTTGCGGCCGTGCAATTCCTTCAGCGCTGCCAGGTCGACCTGGAAGTAAGTGTCGCCGTTTAACAGAAGGAACGGCTGCTGCGGCACGGCCAGTTTGCCCAGTGCGAGCAGCAGGCCGCCTCCGGTTCCGAGCGGCGCCTCCTCGATCGAGTACTCGATTGCGACGCTGCGGTAGCTCGCTCCGAAAAAACCGCTGATTGCCTCGTGCCGGTAGCCGACCGACAGCACGAAGCGATCGACGCCCTGGCCGATCCAGTAGTCGAGCTGGTAGGCCAGAAAGGGCCGCCCCGCGACCGGGGCCATCGGCTTCGGAAGATCCGGTACCGCGCTGCGCAGGCGGGTGCCCAGTCCGCCCGCCAGAATGATCGCGCTGGTCACCGGAGCGACCTCAGACCGAGTTCAGGATCGCGCACAGCGCGTCGATCTCGTCGTCCCGCAGATCGGGGAAGTTGCCGATGTAGAAGCCGTAGAAATGCACGTGTTCGGTCTGCGGAAACTCGCGATGGTGGCCGTCGGGCACGATGCCCTTCAGGTAAGGCTGCCGGATCTGGTTGCCCCCGCCCGCGCTGCCGCGACGGTATTCGACTCCGGATTCCCGCATCCGGCGCATCAGGCGCTGCACCAGGTCGTCGTCGGGTTCTTTCAGGATCAGGTTGAACGCGTAGTTGCTGGACCCCTCGAGCTTGAAGTCGGTGCGGTACTTGCGCGAGTCGATCTGCTTCAGGAAACGATGCAGGTTCGCGGTGCGGCGCTTGACGTTCGCGTCCAGCCGCTTGAGCTGGCTGCGGCCCAGGATTCCGCCGATTTCGGTATTGCGCATGTTGTAGGCGGGATAGGCGAAGATGAATTCCGGGTTTACTTCGGGGAATTCGGATTCGTAGGCCGCGCGCAGCGAGGCGTCGCTTGCCTCGCGCACCATGCCGTGCGAGCGCAGCATCCGGACCTGCTGGTAGACCTGCGGATCGTTGGTGCACACCATGCCGCCTTCGATCGTGCTCATGTGGTGCGCGTAGTAGAAGGAGAAATTCGATATCCAGCCGAATCCGCCCAGCTTGCGTCCGTTGTGGGTTGCGCCGTGGGACTCGCACACGTCCTCGATCAACGGGATCCTGCGGCGCTTGAGCTCGTCGATCAGCCCGTCGGTGAGCCCATCGAAGCCTTGCACGTGGGTCAGGAACGCGGCCCGTGTCCGGGGCCCCAGCGCGGCGATGATCTTGCGCGGATCCATCGACAGCGTGCGCGGGTCGATGTCGACGAACACGGGCGTGAACCCATTTTGCATCACCGAAGCCACATCCGACACCCACGCCAGCGGCGGCACGATCACTTCGCCGCCCTCCGGGTGGGCGATCTTCAGCGCCGCCATCGTCAGCAGGTTGGCCGAGGCGCCCGAGTTGACGAACACACTGTGCTTGACGCCGAGCCACTCGGACCATTCGGTCTCGAAAGCGCGCACGTTGGCCGCGTGTGTCAGGATCGGGTCATCCTGCTGCAAATGCCGGATGACCGCATCCAGGTCCTCGCGCAGGATGTTGTTTCGCATCAGCGGAAATTTCATCGCATTAAATCCACGCGTTCGAGCACGGACATGCCAGGCCGGGCGGCGCCGCTCGCGCTCGGGAACGTCTGCAGGAACTGGCGCACGCTGCGGGCGACCGACTGCAGGCCGATGCCGACCTGCTCGTGCAGCTCGGCGCGGGTGCCCAGCTCGAAGCGGTAGCTGCCCTGCACCCCCA
>Ga0307475_10000110_pt1 | contig 47446 bp, 35 predicted proteins | sample atmos_gasesECM1C_FD_203317 | JGI IMG/M metagenome (GOLD analysis project Ga0307475, IMG submission 203317) | Hardwood forest soil microbial communities from Morgan-Monroe State Forest, Indiana, United States - atmos_gasesECM1C_515 | ecosystem: Environmental > Terrestrial > Soil > Temperate... | reverse complement strand
TTGCAGGATGGGGGTCTGTCCGCGAGGTGCCCAGGTACGGCAACGATGCGGTCGCTGACTCAGTCCGCTTTCGTCGATGAAGACGAGGATACGCCTCTCCCGGCGCGCTTTTTTTTTAGCTCCGGCCACACCTTCTTTTTCCAATTGAGGATCTGCTGTTCATTGCGCTCTCGTGCTCGCCCCTCCGGTCGCTGCGGACTCCAGCCCAGACCAACCAGAATCTTCCAGACATGGCCTTCGTGATAGCGAACGTCAAACTCCTGCTCGATCAAATGAGCCACACGGGGACAGGTCCACAGTGGGGTCTCATAGCCGAGCCGCTCGGGGCCTGCGACCAGTAGCTTCTCTAGTTGTTGTCGCTGCTTATCACTCAAGCGCGGCTTGCGTCCGGCACGGCCCGCTTTCCGCAGCGCGGACTTTCCGTGGGTACGATAGTCGTGCATCCAACGAGCCACTGTCTGCGGGACAACGCGGAGTTGTCGAGCAATCTCGGCCTGACGCAGTCCACGCTCCAACATCTGAATCGCTTGAAAGCGTCGTTTCTCTAAGGCTTCAAAATCGCGAGTTACTCCAGCAGGGTTTCCCATGTCCAATTAGACGCAGGATATCCGAAAATGGTTCGCTATATTATGCGGGACTCAATAATTTCCGTCCAACTTCCGTCCAATTCAAGGGCAGGATAAACAGCGATAAGGTTCGTAAGCGACACCGAACGCGGCACTTAGAGTTTTATGCCCCCCGGCTGTTAAGAAGGCAGTAAAAATCATATAAGTGCCGCCTCTGGTGTCGCTTACAGGCGAAAAGGTCGTGCAATCACCCTCCTGAAGTGGACTGAAATTGGACCGAAGTCATGGGGTGAACCCCTAAGATGGCACAAATTCTTTGGATACAGTTCTGGATGATCGAAAACTTCTGAGAGCTGGTACGCGGGCGATCGAGGTAAGGTGCAATCAGCCATAACCGAAGCGGACGCCCCAGGCCAGTTGGAGGAAGGCGCAAGTCAGACGGGCGAGGTTCTTGCGCACCGTGCGGCGGAGGCGGGAGAAGTGAGTATCGACGAGAAATACAGCGCCATCCCCCTCACCGCCGTAAGAGTAAAGGCGACAAAATCCTTTGAGTTGATGAGCCTCTGAATCAAGCTTTTTTCACCTGGCCGGGCTCGTTGGTCTGACGAGCTTTTTCTCTGCTCCTTTTGGAGACGGTCGAATTCCTTGTCTTTCCAGAACACGAACCGAAGAGCTGAAGCCGCGACGTGGTCGGGCGTGCTGTCGATAAACTTGGCATACGTGTCGAGTGTTTGAGCGAGAGGCTCCTCCAACTGGAATTCACGAGTGACCCTCTCTGGTGGTCTCTTAATAAAGGACACTGTGGTTCTCCTTTCTGGCTTTCGTCCGATTGATTTCGGAACTCTTCTTAACCGCGGACAAAACACCTGGCACGCAATCAGTGCCACTTGGGCGGTAACGACCCCGCGAACCTTTTGGGCGGCTCAACGAGCCAAAAGGCGGGGTCGCTCCAGCCCAACGCAGTGTTCTGCTCGCGTCCAAATTGATAGTCGCGCGAGGTGCAACCTCTGTGCTCCCAACAACTTCGCGTCACCGACAGGTGACGCGAACGGTGACTTACGCAGTGACTTCTTCATTTCGCCTACGAGTCACCGGGCCACACTGCCGATGCAGCGAAAAGACGCCCGAAAAACATCGACATCTCGACCATTGCGGACGACCGCGAGACGCGATCTGCAAGAACGCTACAGCCAGCGTCGTGCTTTCCAGAAAAGTTGAACCCAGGTTACTCCCATCTGAGGGCAATCATCGGATCGACGCGGGACGCTCGCCACAGCGGAATCGAAGTGGCTAGAAGGGTGGCGACCGCAAGCACGAGGAGGCTGGTCGAAAAAGTAAGCGGGTCATTCGCGGCCACGCCAAAGAGGACGCTCCGCAGAACACGCGCAGAAAGGAAGGCGAATGGGCCGCCGATCGCGAGACCGATCATGAGCAAGGCTAGGCTTTCTCGTGCGAACAAGCCGGCCACTTCCCCTCGTTGAGCGCCAAGCGCGATTCGTACTCCAATCTCGCGTGTGCGGCGAGTTACCGAGTACGCCACCACTCCGTACAACCCAATGCCAGCAAGCAACGTAGTTAGCCCCGCGAGAAGGCTCGAAAGATAGCCCAGAATCCGTTCGTTTGAGATTCCTGCGTCGATATCGAGATCCAACGTGTGGACCGAGAAAATCGGCATGTGCTGGTCAAGGCTCTTAACAACCTGAACTAGCAATGGCACGATCCTTTGGGTATCTTTGTCAGCCCGAACTAGAATCGTCAGCGACGAGGCGGGTCCCTGGCTCACAGGCATGTATGCCGTCTCCGCGGGACCATTCCGTATACCTTGGTCGCGCGCATCTTTTGCAACCCCTACGATCTCCACTTCCTCCCCATCTGCCCGGAACTGGCGCCCAACTGGATCGCGGCCTTCGAAGTAATGCTGAACGAACCTCTCATTCACAATAGCGACGGGTGTACTCTTTCCGTTGTCGTGTTCATTGAAATCTCTTCCGCCTGCTATCTGTTGCCCTAAGGTTTCGAAGTAGTGCGGACTGACAAAATTAAACGTCACGACATCATCGCCATGAACAGGCTTTGGGGTGTAGCCAGGCACTGAGACAGGCGCAGAAATTGCCGTGTTGCCTTCCGGTGTCGTCAGAGCAAGGCTGGCGACATCAACGCCCGGCAAATCGCGGATTCGCTGCAAAATTTCACCAAACATTGTCGACAGGTCAGCCGGGGAACGGCTATCGGCCGAAGGGTCGAGCTTAACTGCGATGACCCGAGCAGGCTGGAATCCGAGATCTATTGTCGTTAGATTGCGCAGGGTGCGCGTCAGAAGGCCGGCTCCGAAGATAACGATCAGCGACAACGCAATTTGACCTACTACAAATGAACGCCGTAAAAGGATTCCCGCAGGCGTGCTCCCAGGAGCTTGCTCTTTAAGTTCGGCCACGACGTCGGATCTCGTTGCGTAGAGCGCGGGTCCGAGCCCAAAGAGAATTGCCGTCGCAAAAGTCAGCAGCACCGAAAACAGCAGTACGTTCGCATCCGGCACGACATGCATCGCAGATGTGGGGGGACGTCCAACATTAAGAAAAGCTAGTAGCGTATTTTCGATCAAGAACGACAACGCGATTCCGGCCGTTCCGCCGCAAACCGCCAATAGGAAACTTTCGACAAGCAGTTGCCTTATTATTATGGGCCGCGACGCGCCAAGAGACAGGCGAACAGCGAACTCTTTAGCGCGTGCCTGGGCTCGGGCAACCAGCAGGTTGGCGAGATTCGCGCAAGCGACCAGCAGAACTAAGCAGACCACCCCCATCAGCACGACTAATGGCTGCCCAAACCTCGATCGCACCACATCGAAGCCCCGGCTACCGTCCCCCAAACGAAGATCGGTGTGCGTCGATGGATCGAGCTGACGCAAGACGAGTTCTGTCTGTTGCTGTGCTGCGACCCTGGTAATTCCAGGTTTGAGGCGCGCCATTGGCATTAGCCATGACATTGTGTCTAGCCGCTCTACGCCGGACGGACCAGCGAAGATTGGCATAAAATCTCCGATCCGCGTCGCGGGGACCGCAACGTCAAAATGCTGGTCCAGTTGTGCGCCGTAAAATCCGCTGTTCGCAACTCCGAGAACGTGATAGGCATGTTCGTTAAGCGAAATCGTTCGTCCGAGAAGATGCGGGTCACCACCAAATTGTCGCTGCCATAGCTGATAACCAAGGATACAAACAGGATCTGCGGCGGCATTCCTAACATCATTTTCATTCAACAGTCTTCCGATCGCCGGGTTCACTTTGAGCGTTTGGAAAAACTGGCCCGTTACCACGATGCCGTTGATCCAGTGCGCCGTAACGCCATTCGACAAGCTGATCGGCAACGTGTATTGTCCAAAGACACCGTCTAGCGCCGGATCTCGTTTGCCGAGGCCGTCAACGATTTTCAGGGGCCACACGATTTCTGAACGCTTACCCTGATAGATCTGAGTGAAGGTGACAAGGTTTTCTGGTTGAGGAACCGGCAGGCGTTTAATAAGGATTGCATTCACAAACGAAAAAATCGCGGTATTAGCACCGATGCCAAACGCCAGAGAAATAATGGCTACGGTCGTAAACGCAGGCGTGCGGCACAACGTGCGTCGTGCATACCGCAGGTCCTGAAGGATTCCTTCCAACCAAGGACGTCCGCGCGAATTACGGTGCAGTTTTGTCATTGGCTCGTTACCTCGAAGCTTTAATGATAAGGGATGATAAGGATCGTCAGCAATTGGCCTACGGAACTAAGCTACTCGATCAATCAGGGCAGCTGTGTTGTATCTGCTAAGGATTCATACAGTGGCAGACTTCGAGTGCAAGCCGGCCGGAAGGCTATGATTCACATCATGGGAGGCATAGCGAAAACCGCGATAGAAATGCCACAACGCGCACGAGAACTGCGCGACAACCAGGAGTTGTTAGTCCAAGCAGGGGAGCTCGCCTCGCTTGGAGAGCTCCCTACTGGCATCGTTCATGAGTTGGACCATCCACTAAACAACATCGGGCTGTTCGATCACCTTAGCGCACGAAGGGAACAACCATCTATCGCAGTTGATTGCGGAGCGATTCCGGAAACGTTAGTCGAGTCGGAACTCTTTGGTCATGAAAGAATTGCGTTTACAGGCACAAATCAGCGCAAAGAAAGTCGATTCCAAATCGCAAAGGGCGGCAGTCTTTTCTGGATGAGATCGCCAATCTTCAATTGTCTTTGCAAGCAAGGTCTCCGTGTGCTGCAGGAAAAACAGGTCCATGCACTCGGTGGCAAACAACCTCTTCAAGTTAGCGCAGGGATTGTTGCGGCTTCAAATGTAGAACTGCAACAGGCCGTGCAAGAAGGAGCTTTTAGGATGGACCTTTACCATGGCCTTAACGAATTCACAATTTTATTATCATCGCGAAGACATAGAGATCCTGTCCTGCCGCGTTTGAAGAAGGACACTTTGACGTCTCATGGGACAGGTGATTTCGATCTATGAGTAGAAAGGAGGAATGCCATGCCGCCGTTGAGGGTTGCATTCTATGGACCGGTAACCCACCATACTGGTTATGGATCGGCAGCCAGGGCATACGTCCATGCTCTGCGCGAAGCTCGTGCCGATCTCTCGGTTATAAATCTGGATTTTGATACAACCGCAATACCCACTGATCCCCTAATCTATTCTCTGCTGAATCGGCGAATAGAACCCGATTTTCATTTGGTCTACTATTATCATCCGCCGGTAGTCGTATTTCTGAGATTCTCCGACACTGCAATTCTCAAATTGAGCGTCGCGCGTCCACGCCCATTTCAAAATATGTTCTCCAAAATTCTTGGGGGCAATAAGGGGGCACTAATTGTTCCACTCCTTACTTTTCAGTACCATAGAAGGCCAGGAGGCGGGAGGCGCCGCAAAACTCCTTTGTTTCCATACAGCGGGTGGATTCGAATCCCACCTCCTCCGCCACTAAATCCAAAGCAGGCTTGGGGTTAGAGACGACTTCGAATTCTTTCCTCACGCATAGCCTTTATCCCAATTTATCCCAATTCGCGAATTGTCGGCCTGGCGGTCCGAAACACCGTTAGGCTACAGAGGTTCAGAGGTTCGATCCGTGAACATTCTCTTCAGAGCCGAATGCTTTTTTCGGCTGTTAACCGAAGGGTTGCAGTCGTCCCCTCGTCCGACATGCTCTTCAAAACCATGACCGATGCGTCCCGTCTTTCACTCCTTGCGCGAACATGTGGAAAAGGTTTTAGTGCCCACATCTTTGTGGAAAGGTGGTTCGTTTATGCCACTGTGACGTGGGGAGGGTTTGCCGCCACCGCTCTCGGGAGCAAGCTGCGGCCCCTCATCGAGTTCGTGCTGCAACTTTCTCTCGAGTCCCACCAGATCTAGCCTGCACTGCCCCACCAGCATCTTTGTCTTGGCTGCGTTGTAGCCGAGAAGTCGTGTTAGTTCGCAGATCCTCGCGCACAACTCAGCATTCCCTGGGGATTGAATGATCGCGCCGCTTTGCTCTTCCAGAAGGTTCCTGTTCCGCGGATAGAACTCATCGGCAATCTCTTGGGCACGTTCCACTTCGCTTTCTCGCACGACGAATGGCCCTCGTTGTTCACCGGTGCAAGCTGGCTGCGCTTCCAGATGCAGCTTTGCCGGCTCGTTCATCTTGTCGCCCAGACTTTCCAGCGTTGCCCCTCCAATCTCAAGGCTCAGAATGGGGACAACGGAACTCTCCCACTCTCCGAATTGCCCGGGATGCCAGCGAAGCTCCGGTCTGACCTTCAGAATGGCTCTGACCCACTTCAATCGGCCCCCATTCCAACTGTGCAGTTGAGCCACGGCATTCGACAGATTGGGGACTGAGGTCTTGCTTCCCGTATGCAGTCGGCAGATGGCACCCAGGCTCGGAAATTTTTCCAGGATGAAATAAAGATCCGCCGAGGGGCCGCATTTGCCACTCTCCAATTCGGGGCAGCCTTCGCCACAACCTTCGATGGGCTTCCCTTCCGTCGGTCCATCCGCATACTTGTGATTACCCGGCCAGGCCTCTCCCTCGGGGTGCTCGGTTGTCCTCCGGATTGCCTGCATTTCGTAGCGTGGTGCGTTGCCATTGGCGATCTGCACAAGCTCTCCGTGACAGAGGCGGCCCTTCTTCGTCCACAGGGCGTATTCCGATGCGCATACTTCTCTCGGGTCATCATTAAGGAACACCACTGCCAATTCCGTCGGTTTGTCCCCGAAGACTTCGGCGATGTCTGGCGCGGGTTCCCAGTACACGATTTGTCCCCGCATGGTTCTCCGCTTGAAAACGAAATGAAATAGCGCCCGCGGACTACCATTCTCGTCATCGGGTGCCGGCCCTTCTCCTATGGCGACTTTGATCGCCACGGGGAGTTTCTCAAGGGCCGCGCCGTGCTCATCGTGCGTTAGTCCCAGAATACCCATAGCGCCCTCCTTTTCTTGTCTGGTTGGATTGTCTCTGGCTGTTTCTGAAGAGTCACCCAAACCGCATCCGCCCTCTCGCCGATCCCCTTCTCTGTTACCAGTTCGCGGGCCAATGGCCATGAGGATGTCATCCTCATCGTTGATACCTTGCAATCCTTCCGAAGAGAACTTCCCTTCCATGGCTAGAGAGACGAGCAGCTTCTTGCCCATCAGCCGAAGGCAGCTCTCCTGCATCTTCTCGGTGAAGAAATTTAACCTTCACCGGAAGGCGCTGCCCGATTCTCCAGCTTCTCCGGCTAGCTTGCCGAAGTACGTAGATGGAGTATCAGTCTCGTAAAACAGGATCGTTGGAAACTCGATCAGATCAAGCCCAGTTTGGACAAGTTTTGGGTGGCAGATGACTGCCTGTACTCCACCCCGGAGCTGCCGCTCATACCAGCCCTCTCGCGCTTCAGGAAGCACATCGGTGGTCAACACGGCGACTCGGATCCCCTCATTTCGTTAGGATGCGTTCCAGTCTTCGAGTCACATATTGCTTCTGGGTGTACATCGCGTAGCAGTGCCAGTGCACACGAAGATATGCCCGCGGAGCACAGTCAAGCCGCTCGTACACGCAACACAAAGTATGGAAAGCGCGACCAATTTCGCACGCTCTACAAAGGCAGTCCGAACACATAAAACGGAAAAGAGCTTGCGGCGACGATGGGCCTGTGAAGAATGCATGTGGCCGGGGTGGAGACGGCGCGGGGTACCTTTTTGGCGACAGGGTATTCCTATCTATCAACTCAACGGAAACGGACCTTCAATTATTCCATTATCAAAATCCGCCACCCATGCGCTATTTGAGCTATCCACTGCAACGCCAGATATATTCCCACCAGTAAGAGACTGCATTGTAGCCGGAGGGTTTTCGCCCTGGAAATCTGCCCTTGCATAGAACAGTACCTTTTTCCCAGATGCGAGGAGGATTTGACTGGAGTTCTTCGCAATTGCGTGAACTGCACCAAAGCCCGAGGCCAACGCCTGTATCTTCTTGGCCGAAAGTGAGATTCCGTACGCGGTGCCTAACTGGGCCGCATATATCAAACGATTGCCTTCCTTATCCAAAGCTAAAACACCGCCCTCAGGATTGATTTCTTGAAAATTCCAGCTGTCATAGGTTGACACGCCCCACCTCGGCCAGTAACGAAATTTCTTTCCTTCCGGCAAGCACGACGTAAAGCGCTCCATTTTCAGCCGCAATGCCATCACATCCCTGCTGGCCGGCAGTCAGGCCAATCAATTTTTGCGATGTTTTCTTATCGGCCAAGGAATACTGATAAACGGTGCACCCCAGGCTGTTGTTGGACGTGGCGAACAGAGATTCAGTATCGACAGTTAGGTCGGCTGGTCGGTCTGAGACTTTAAGTCGAAAGAGTTCCTGGAGGCGAATCTCTGTCTGCTCAACTCTAACCACTTGTGTACCGGTGCCAATTCAACGCTAAGTGAGCGCCGATGATACTGCCACCAGAGACGCAGGAGATTACGCCGACCTCTCCGAGTCGGCCGAGCTGCCGAAAGGCAGCGACTACACCTAGATGAAATAGCGTCGCTCTGAAGCCGCCGCCCGACAGACAGAGCGCGATCTTTGGAGATGCATTCGAATTCGTGGGCATGTAAGTGAACGGTGTCCCTTAAGATCCAAGGTTCAGCCGATTGCGTGAATGTATCTCAAATGCCTTTAGAACACGAAGTCATTTTCTTAGTGATAAAGGCAATACTCCGCGTTTCGCTCCACGCAGGCGATGTAGTCTCGATTCGCGTCCGCTAGCTTCAGCTACCCACGAAGACACCGTCCGCTAACTGAAACTGCTGAAATCGGCGACCCTCGCTCGGAGGGAGTCGCTTCTTCTCTTCACCATCGATCGTAAGAACTATAATGTCCGCGAAGGGGAATACGGTTTGAATCGAACGCGTAGTCGAGGATTCAATTGTGGATGACCTTCGAAAGACGAAGAATGCAGGAAAATTTGCTCTTGCTCCAGGAAAAGACATCTACGGGGAGCTTACGCTCGCAGGACCAGAGACCCTACTCTATCTCTACGATAGGCACGAGTTTGAGACACGCGCCGCACCCCATCAATACATCACTGGCGTTCTGCAAGATTTGACGAAGGTGTCGCTCATTGATTGCGTAACGACGCTCATTCCGGGTCACGGTGGTAGAGCGGGAGAGGAATATTACTTTGCGGATGTATTCCCCCATTTCGTCATTTATGGCGACAGCTTTCTTGCACCGGGCGAGCAGACAATCACCAAACTGCATTTTGTCGTGGACGACGCGACCACTCTCTTTTATGACTTCGATGCGTTCGGAATTCTGCTTAACCCGAGGCCGTTCATTGATCAGATTGCGATCGCCAACGGTAACGCCGTCGGACGAACAATCGAAACCGGCCCCACACCGCAAATTCTCTATTTCACTGGCAAGAAACAAATATTTTCGGCTGACACTTTAATCGGAAGAGTGTCTGCCTCACACAATCCGATGCCCGTCACTTTCGGCGGGCCGGACGGAGTAGGCCTGAAAAACACGATCTTTCTGACAATTGAGTTCCCAAGCCCAGTGGTTTTCGATCAATCGATTCGCTATCTGACTATACTGCTGAGATTTTTGGAGATTTTCGCAGGGCGTCCGCAGAACCTCGTCGCCATAAACCTCACCGTCCAATCCGCTCAACAAACACCTGTTACTCTCGACGTTTATTGGAGCATGCAACCGAAACGGGAGCGCAGGCCAGGAGCGGAACGGCCACATCCTTCCGATATATTGTTGGACGCCGTTCGGCAACCGGACGACTTCTGCCGCGTCTTAGCGAGTTGGCTCGACCGAGACGATTCCTGGCGGGATGCGCGTGGCCGCTTCTCGAATTGCTTTGCGAAGGAAAACTCTTACGACGTAGACCGACTGATCGGCGCCGCGAACATGTTCGATATTCTCCCATCCTCTGCTGTGCCCCTTGATGTACCAATTTCGAAAGAACTTGAAGAAGCTGGGAAGACGAGTCGCAAGGCGTTTCGTGCTCTGCCGCGTACCCCTGAGCGCGATAGTGTTCTCGGAGCTTTTGGTCGGGTTGGAAAACCTAACCTCAAGCATAAAGTGCGGCACAGGGCCGAGCACATCCTGAAAGTGGTTGGTAACCGCTTCCCTGAACTCATAACCGTGACGGATGAAGCGGTGAATTGTCGAAATTTCTATGTCCATGGCGGCGAGGCCAGTTTTGACTACGGCGCTCATTTCGACGTCGTTACCTTCTTCACGCAAACCCTAGAGTTTGTGTTCGCTGCGTCAGACTTAGTGGAGGCCGGATGGGATGTAAAGGCCTGGTGTAATACATCGACAACCATGTCCCATCCGTTTGCACGCTACCGCGTCAACTACAAAAATGAATTTCAGGAACTGAAGGCTCTTTTACCGTGATCAACGCGAACTGAACGTAGGCTAGGCCTCAGTCCGACAGCGGAAACCGCGGGTGGCGATGTCCGACCATCACCAATGTGTGAGAAAGCTATCAGTGTCGGTCACCCACCTGGCACGCCGTGCGCTCATAACCAATGTGCACCTAACGAGCGTAGTCAACTGCAGGTGTGGAGCAGGCCGTTAGATCAAGCCCTTCACTCGATCCCATCTTATTCACGCTTGGCTTGTCGTTTGTTCCCCATTTGGCCTCGAACGGGATTTACCGCCTCTTTCGAGTCGGAAATATCGTCGCCTTCACCAAACGCTCATGACTGGGTGTTTTATGAATTACTATAATAGTTATGTTGCTGTCGAGGTACAACTGCCTTATGCCAGGGGCCCGAGCGATACCCAATCCTCCACAACGAATTCTCCGAGCCGCTCAGTCAGAGGCAACCATCCAACTTGTGGAATATGGTGATTCCTTTGAGGGCGCCCGAATCATGCGCATCGAATCCCTTTTGTGGTTCGACACTGACGAACTGGAAGGCGATGTAGACATTATGTTCTTCGCAGTACCAGGGGCGTTTCTCTTTTCCGATCTTCACAAGGTCGGAAAAGACGGAACCTTTGTCAATGCAACACGATTGCCCGAATTCGACACCCTTCGCTCGAAGATAATCTTCCACATTCTTGCGCGTCATTCCAGGCTTGAGGGCGTCAGAGTATGACTGGAGTTTAGTCTGATAGGCAGCCTCGCGTTTTTGCTGTTTGCTCTGTCCCCGGACATCACCCTCTCCACTCGTTAAAGGCACAACTACGAAGCATCCCAACGTCAAAAGATTTCTCCCATGTTGGCTTAATTATATGAAATTAACCGCGAGAGTGTTGCCACAGACCCAAGTTAGGTCATTCCATCTGGTTAACGCACACCTGGTTAACGCACACATCGACTTGTGGCACAAGAAGAAGTAAACTGCTGTCCCGCTTTTCCTACCTGCACTGGCTGAGTTATATCTGTGCGGCGAGCATGGATGTAACAACTTTGTAGTGGCGTCCATCGGGCCGACACCCGGAACTCCTCCCATTAGAAAGTGCACACTAACCTCCTGCATAAACAGATGCACATAAACGATTGTGGTAACCTTTGAACGAGGACGTACCCTCTCCTCTTATTCTTTGCTCGATTGAAATTCTGAGATAGACAGTTAAATCGTTAAATCTCAGTTCACAGTCTGCGACAGGAATCCAATGCCATGACCGAAACCAACACTCCCAAGATCGAATCCCAGGACTTGAGCGTTGGTGCGCTCTTCAAGGATTTCTACTCAGTGCCTGACTTCCAGCGAGAATACGTTTGGGAGCGCGAACAGGTCGAACGACTCCTGCAAGACCTTTACGAAGAGTTTTACGACGAAGGAGGGCACATTCTTTCCGGCCCGGAGTATTTCCTTGGCAGCATCGTCGCATGCAAGAGCGAGGACGGCACGTTTCAACTCATTGACGGCCAGCAGCGGGTGACCACACTATATCTGATCCTTTGCGTGGTCCGCGACGTGCTGCGGGTATCCGGCAGCCCACCCAGCAAGGTGCTCGACTCTCAAATCGCCGATGCAGCTATCGACCCGCGGACTTATGAAGAAATCGATCGATTCCGCGTCACCCTTCAATATCAAGACAGCGAAGGCGTGCTGGGCAAGATCGCCTCTGGCAATACGGCGTTGAATGCGATCCCAGAAAGAACCGCCTCCGTAAGAAATATCCTTTCAGCATGCCGGGACATCAGTGATTTCTTCACTACGAATCTCGACACTGACCCGAAGGCCCTTCGCGAATTCCACGGCGTGCTCACCACTCGCGTGAAACTCATCCGCATTGTCACGCCCACGATTGCAAATGCTCTGAAGGTCTTCGAAACCATCAACGACAGGGGCCTGGGCCTGAACGCCATGGACCTGCTGAAAAACCTGCTTTTCATGCGCACGGCAAGCGAGGAATATCCCCGGCTAAAGGGACGTTGGAAGAAGTTGGTGGACACGCTTGACGCTTGCGGCGAAAAACCCTTGCGGTTTCTACGCTACTACATCATGGCGCACTACGAGATCGACTCCTACCGCGTTATCCGTGAGGACGAAATCTATGAGTGGCTTGTGAAAAACGCTGCTGTGTGCGGCATAGACGACGACCCGCTTGGCTTCCTCGAACAACTTATTGAGTGTTCTAGCTCGCATGCGAATTTCCTCGTCTGCAAGGATTCTGGTGGCCATGATAACCGTTACCTTCACAACTTGTCGTTTCTCGGCGGCGCGCTGCGACAGCAATATATCTTGCTGATGGCAGCGCGGACCTTACCCCCGGAGCTTTTCGACCGGTTGTGCAAGGCCATCGAAAACCTTTTCTTTTGCTACATCATCACGCGTGAACCGACAAAGACTTTCGAGCGAAACTTCGCCCGTTGGTGCTCCGACTTGCGCTCCGTCAAGAATGACTCTGAGCTCGATGCCTTCATTGAAAAGTATTTCGTGGAGGACATGGCTAGCCGCGCGGAGCGCTTCGACTTCGCTTTCCGCGAGCTGTCGCAAAGCCTGATTCAACAGTACCGCGTGCGATATATTCTCGCTAAACTCACCCAGTTCATCGAGGAACAAGCTTGGGGCAATCCTGCCCACGGGCATCTTGATCACTACGTCGCAAAAAATGTAGAGATCGAGCACATTCTTCCCAGCAACCCGCGGCCGGATGTGCGCGCCGCTTTTGACAGAGTAGACGAGTACGATAACGATTCAGGACGCCTGGGCAATCTCACCCTGCTCGAAAAGACCATCAATGCCTCGGTCTCGAATGCTAGCTACGCCGAGAAAGCTCCCGGCTATCGACAGTCGGCCTTTCTCCTTACGAAATCTCTTGTCGAAAAACCGCAGGTCGGGGTCAACACACAGCTTAACCGCGCGGTTGCAGACCTGGTCCAGTTTGAGAATTGGAATTCTTCTACTATTGAACAACGCCAGGAGATGCTCACCAAACTGGCGCGAAAGGTGTGGGCCGTGCCGGTGCGCAAAGATGTATTGGCAATATGAAGTGGGTGATGTTCCACTACCCCCAGACTGTTTTCAGATTCCGACATCCGCCGCCAGTCGCGCTGTGGCACAAGAGTGCTAGGGGCGTGTCCGAAAGGAATAACCCTCTGAACTGAGCATCAAGAAGGAGCGACCGCGATAGTGGACCAGGCAACACACAATAAAATCGTATCCTTCATCTGGGGCATCGCTGACGATGTCCTTCGCGATCTCTTCAAGCGCGGCAAGTATCCCGATGTCATCCTGCCAATGTGCGTCATCCGGCGTATGTAGTCCGTGCTCCCGCCAAAAGACGTGCGCTATACTTACGCGCCGGAGATGTAGGCCCTCGGCCCAAGTTTTGACAAAACCCCATGCCGCCACTCTCTTTGCCTGAGTTCGTTGAACGCTGGAAAGCTAGTACTCTCTCCGAGCGCGCCGCGTCTCACAGTCATTTCATTGACCTCTGCGAAGTGTTAGGACAACCGCACCCCGCAGCGGCGGACCAAAGCGGCGATACATTCACTTTCGAGAAACACCTTTCCACGCTTGACGACGGAAAGGGCTTTGCTGATGTCTGGAAGCGCGGCTTTTTCGCATGGGAATACAAGGGCAAGCACAAGAGCCTGAGTGCGGCATACGCACAACTCGTGCGCTATCAAGGGGACCTAGAGAACCCTCCCTTGTTGGTAACCTGCGATCAAGAACGCTTCGAGGTTCATACCAACTTCACCGGCACGCGTCCGCTAGTTTACAGCTTCGCGCTAAACGATCTCCTCACCGCCGTGCCAACTGCGAATTGTGCACTCCCGCCGCTGGAAGTGCTGCGTGCGGTGTTCACCAGTCCGGAATTGCTCCGCCCTGATGCCGCGCAAATACGAGTTACTGAGCATGTGGCTGAGGAGTTTGCAAAGCTCGCGGACAGCTTGCAGCAGCGCGGAGCTAACCCAGAGCAAGCGGCGCACTTCCTAATGCGTCTCATCTTCTGTCTATTTGCAGACAGCATTGACTTGCTGCCCGACCATTTGTTCCGTCAGATGATCGAACTAGATAAGACCAAACCAGCAAGTTTTACACGCAAACTTAGACAGCTTTTCGGCGCGATGGCTACCAGCGGTAACAGTTTTGGCCCGCACGACATTCATTATTTCAACGGCGGCCTATTTGCTGACGACGAAGTATTCGAACTCACGTCCAGCGACATGGCAATCTTAAAGCGCGCTGCCGCGCTCGATTGGTCACAAGTGGAGCCCGCGATCTTCGGCACGCTCTTTGAGCGCGGCCTGGATCCCGGCAAGCGCTCACAACTTGGCGCACACCACACCAGCCGGGAAGACATTCTGCTCATCGTCGAACCGGTAGTAATCGAACCGCTCCAGCGCCGCTGGGCAACGGTGAGGGCAGAGGCTTTGGCGTTAGCAGAGGCCGCTGAGAAAGAAGCGCTTGTCGAAGCGACCTTAGGAAAGAAGGGTACAGCCTACCCAAAACTTCGTAAGCAAATGCAAGAAACACTCCTAAACTGGGTGGAAGAATTGTCAAAAGTCCGTGTCCTTGACCCCGCTTGCGGCAGCGGAAATTTTTTGTATCTAGCTTTGCGGCGGATGCTGGATTTGTGGCACGAAGTCCGCGTCTTCCTCGCGGAGCATGGCCTCCCAACGTTTCTGGAGAAACAGGTACATCCTTCGCAGTTGTACGGGTTGGAAACTAACGTATATGCGCAAGAACTGGCGTCGGTGGTCGTCTGGATAGGTTATCTCCAATGGCTCAATCAGAACGGTATTGGCTGGCCCACAGAGCCGATTCTCCGCAAGCTCGACAACATTCTACATCGTGATGCAATACTGAACAGTGATGCAGACGGCAAGCCCGTGGAACCAGAATGGCCCGATGTGGATTGCATCATCGGCAACCCGCCGTTCCTTGGCGATAAGAAAATGCGCGGCGAACTTGGCGACGAATACGTCGACAGTTTGCGTGCGCTTTACGCTGGCCGCGTACCGGGCGGCGCAGACCTTGTGACGTTCTGGTTTGAACGCGCACGCGCACAAATTGAGGAAGGTCATGCCAAGCGCGCAGGTTTGCTAGCTACTAACTCTATCCGCATGATAGGCAATCGCCCCATATTGGAGCGCATCCTGGATTCAGGCGGCATATTCATGGCCTGGAGTGACCGCCCTTGGATTCTTGACGGCGCGGCGGTGCGCGTTTCAATGGTGGGCTTCGACGATGGCTCGCAAAAAGAGCGCGTGCTAGATGGGCAGCCCGCAAGTGAGATTCATTCGGACTTGACCTCCAGCGCAAACGTCGCCACCGCACTGCCTCTACCTGAGAATGCGGGCCTGTGCTTCCTAGGCGTGATGAAAGGCGGGCCGTTCGATCTTACAGCAGAGCAAGCTCGCGTGATGCTCGCCGCGCCAGTCAATCCGAATGGGCGGCCAAACTCGGACGTTGTGAAGCGCAGACTGATTGGCCGTGACATTGTGCAGCGAGCCCAAGATGGATGGCTGATTGATTTCGTTGACCGCCCAGAGCAAGAGGCCGCGCTCTATGAATTGCCATTCGAGCATGTGAGGCTCACGGTGAAACCGCTCCGCGATGGAAACCGAGATGCACTGATGAGGCAAAACTGGTGGCTACACGGTAGATCCCGCCCAGCGCTCAGGGAGCGAATCGCAGGATTGAATCGGTGTATTGTCACGCCAGAAGTGGCAAAGCACCGGATTTTTGTTTGGATGAGCACGGACGTTGTGCCAGACCATACCTGCCACGTAATCGCCCGCGCCGATGATTATGCTTTCGGAGTTGTGCACAGCCGGTTGCATGAAGTGTGGTCACTGTCGCAAGGCGCTTGGATGGGAGTCGGGAACGATCCGCGGTATTCTTCGGCGCGCACATTTGAAACCTTCCCTTTCCCTTGGTCGCCTCGAACTCAGCCGAATAAATCCCCACTGGTGGAAGCTATCGCGGTGGCGGCGCGCGAACTGGTAGCCAAGCGCGATGCATGGCTCAATCCGCCGGATGCGACCGAAACCGAGCTCAAAAAGCGCACGCTCACCAGTCTTTACAACGCCCGCCCCGCGTGGCTGACGGATGCACATCGCAAGCTAGATGAAGCGGTATTCGCGGCGTATGGCTGGTCCGCGACGCTAACGAATGCCGAACTCCTGGAACGGTTGCTCAGACTGAACCATGAACGCGCCGCCCAGCGGAGGCATACCTCGTGAACGTCGGTTGTGCGGATCTCCGTGCGGGGGGCGTTGGGCAACCGGTCCACCCTTCGGGACTTGAATTAGTTTGAGAGGCTTAATTGACGCCGCAAGGTTTCCGCCAGTAGACCGACCACTGCATACGTGGCAACATTTGCAGCAAAAGACGAATAAATGCTCACGGGGTAATGCATGCCGACAATCGCAATCGGACAGGTTAGCCGAAGAAGAGCGGACACCAGCGGTTCCATCGGAAGGTCCTTGCTTGCCACTAAGAAATAAATGGCCCAGCCGCTCGCAACAAGAAAGCCTGCCGCCGTCCACATTGCAATTCGGTATTTCACACCGCACCTCCCGCTTTCGGGCCGAATCGTGTCACGAAGTCCTGCGCTAAAAGCTACTTCTTCGAGAGGTCGTCTGGAAGGCAAGCAACGGGCTCATGCTCCTGCCGACATTACGTTTGAGCTGCGGACTTTAGCAAAGATTTCGTCGGCGACGCCAGCGACTTCTGGAATTCTAATGCGAACGTACTCATTGAAATTGTAGCTTGGCACGCCGGTCTGATGATTCGATTCCTTCAAGGCAAGCTTTATTTGAAGCGTTTTGGCGATGAAAGCCACGTACTGACCGAAACTCTTGACTGATGCCGAAGAGGAAATGCGATTCAGTTTTCGCAGCATTCTTACCATTCTTTCTGCATCGTTGCGCTCAATTTTCCAGACCTCTCGGTAAAATGCTTTCCATGAGTAGGTCGGTTCGTCTGGATTATTTTCTTCCCATTGGCATGCGAAAACCAAGCCGTTGAAAGACGCATCACTCGGGGCGCTTAGCTTGTCGCCATCGATATGGACAATGCGAACCGTGAATGTTCCGAAAGGGAAGATAGAATCTCCCCGAGTGAGCATACGTGGACTTATGAGCAGCGCATATTGTTTGGATTTGACTGTGTTCTTCACTGGACCGGCCCCTTTGTTTTCGGGCAATCATGTTTGAGTCGAGAACCGCTTAAAGAGTCCTCTCGACTCGCCAGCATGGCGTCAGCCAACGCTAAACGAACACGGGGAGTTTGACCATAGTACTTACGCGCAGTCTACTAGAATTGTGCTCAGAACAGCCAGGCATGGGCTCAGAATTTCCGGAATGAAAAGGGTCAGAATTTTCGGAACCGACAAATCGGGTATTCGTCTCCAAAATATTTGCAGCAGTCGCTCGATTTTCACAATCGTAGCTTCAGCCCTCCAGGGATTTTAGCCTATGAATTCGATGGGGTAGAAGAGTCTGGAGCGTAGTTTGCTCAAGGTGAGGCTTTGCCATTCTTCGGTGAGACATGTCCTCTGAAAAGCCGTGACCAGGTTGTAGGTCAGTCGAACTACTTCAAGATACAGTGCGTTGGCCGCAAAAGCACGAGTGGGAATCTTCCTGAGCGCAAGTCCTCACGAAGCTCTCGGATGCGTGGCTCCATTCCGGCGCGGCCATCGTAGAAGTGGCAAACCCCGGCCGGTATCAGTGGCAGGTTCGTATGCCAGGCCCGATAGGCGTAACGCTCCAACGTAAGCAAAGTTGGTTCCGAATCGTTCTCCTCGATCCTCCTCCGTGCCACGGTGCAACGCCGTGCTTGAGACCAATCGTGGGGATGGTGCTCAAATTCCGCGATCTCCCAACGCGGATTCATCGGTTCAGGTTGGTTCCAGGGCGAGAGTTCATATGCGGCAAACCGGGAGCGTTGCATCGATTTATGTTTGGACCTCCAGGTATTATGTGCTTGGCCGACTTCCCACGCTAGGCGCCGATTCGAAGCAGACCTTTGCCTCGTAAGAGCGAACGCGCTCGCGACGCCACGTGAGGATTGTGTTGACGCCGTAATTCCAAACAGCGCTGATCGCCATCCCCGAAATTCCAGCTAGGTACCATGGAATCCGGTAATGAAGCAGGAATTGCGCGAAACTGACGTTGACGAGTGCTCCGAGCGAACAAGCTATATAGAAAGTAATTAATCCGCTCGCGATTCGCCATCCTCGAAGGCGGCGGTCGCGGAAGGTGACCAGGTTATTCAGCAGGAAATTAAAAGTCATTGCGCATGCAGTTGCCATTACCTGTGACAGTGTGAAAGAAACTTGCGCTGAATAATAGAGCGCCGCTAACACGCCAACATGAACGATCAGTCCAAGAGATCCAACTAGACCGAAAAGAACAAATTGCGTGGGAAGGACCTTGCCGACGAGCTTGTCCACTATAAGATAGACGTACTCTAACTCAGCTTTTATATCGAGTTTGCTCTCACCTCGTTCACGGTTTCGAAAATGGTAGGGGACTTCGGCAATCTGGACTGGGCGCGGGCTTGACGCGAGCAGGTCCACCAGGATCTTGAATCCTGTTCCCGTGGTGTACGGCAAGGATCGCCGGAAAAACCGACTGTCAACAAGGAAGAATCCGCTCATCGGGTCTGACACGTCGCAACGGCAAATCAACCGGCTAACCTGGGCGCCTCGGTCACTCAGCCGAGTCCTTTGGCGTGACGTCTGACCCATGCTTCCTCCCACGATTTTGCGAGTTGCGATGACAATATCAAGGTTTCCCGATTTCACTTTTTCCAGCATCCTCGGTAAGATACTCTCGTCATGCTGAAGATCAGCATCCATAACTGCGATATACCGTGCGGGAGTCGCAAGCATCCCTTCAATACAAGCAGAGGACAAGCCACGCCGACCAATCCGCTCCAAAACACGAACGCGCCTGTCCGTCGCTGCTACTCTCCTGGTGTACTCGGCCGTTCCATCCGGTGAGCTGTCATCCACAAAGACTGCTTCCCACTCAATTCCAGCGAGTGCAATTTCCAGGGCAGTAAGAAGAGGCGCGACATTTTCTCGTTCGTTGTACGTAGGAATCACCACAGCCAACTCTATAGAAGCTCCGACGCAGGGTAGTTTCATAGGTGTCGCCATTTATGATCTTGCTTTCTTACCTTCGGAGAGTCGCGGCGTGGACTATGATATGCTCCTTAATTTCCGGTTTCCTGGAGCACTCTGTTTATCTCGTCGTCCGGATGAGTGCAAGAACCGTTTCTCTGATAAAGACAGACACCATTCCTACATTTTGATAGAACAAATTCATTCCTTGAAATGGATAGGTCTTCTCTGGCGACAACGGCATTGATTGTCGGTGCTTCTTTGTCGAACTGCTCAGAACCTGGGATCAGAATGATCGGAACATTGTGATGAAGATAGGTGTAACCACCTGTTACCAACCATGAAATCCCGTAAAGACCGACACCACAAATACTGGTGTCCTTGCTCAGCTGACTGAATGTAATCATACCTCCTGAGTTTTTAACCCAATAGGTAAATCTTGAACGAAGAATCCAAGAAAAGAGTAGGAAAAAGCCCATGCCTATCGAAACAAAAACTCTCGGACTAGGTGATATCTTCAGAACATGAGACAATTCTCTCACTATTTCTTCGTAACCGAGGGCACTCAGCACGATAATGATAGGCAATGCAGGATATAGAAAACGAGCCTCTTTATGACCAAGCATAGAGTGCGACGCCAGAATGATGAACGTAACCCAGCCTAGGAAAGTGCTTCGGCGAACGCCAATGATCGCGAGAACCCCCAAGGGGCCGAGATGCTTCATTTGTTCCGCTAGATACCAATACCACGGCTTAGTGCCATATAAGAGGCTTTTACCTTTAACTGCGTTTTCCCAGAAGTATAAGTAAAATGATTGGAAAGGATGGTGCCACGTCCACGCATCTACTAGACCAAAGCAAAACACGGGGAGTAAAACTCCACTTATCACCACCGGAAATCTCTTCTTAATGCAACCGCGACTGAAATAAAGCGCAGCGAACAGAACGACCGGGGCAAGCTGAATGCGCAGTGACATTGCAATTCCGCAACAGATTCCCGCCCAAAAGAGGCGGCGCCGACCAAGTTCGTCGTCAAGATAAAAGCCAAGAAATAGCCCGATTAATAAAACGTGAGAGGCAAGCACTTCCGTCATCGCTCTAGGCGCAAAACCAACAATCTCATACCAAGTTGCACAAGCCGCCGCACTGACGACAGCCACGGTCGTCCCGCCTGCTCGTTCGGCCCAGACGAAACCGAACCACACCGTTGTCAGCGACACTATGCAGAGTAGAGTCCGAACACAAATCAGGTACCCCGTAGATCCTTGACCCATCCAATCCGTGGACTTCATCACTCCAGCGAGAACACCCGGAAATACCCAGGAACGAATGCCGTCCCTCCACTCCCAGGTGACAACTCCGTACCCGTAAGCCAAACGATGAGCCGGTTCCAGCGTCTGGAAAATCTCATCGGGATGCGCTAAATCAAACATCCGACGTACCTCATTCAAGCGGGCCAAAAAACCCACGATTACAATTACAAGTAGTAACAAGGTTGTGGTCGATCGCGATGTGGGATTTTGCAAATGGGCACCTCGATTGGCTACACTTGAGCCCTGCCCCAACGTTGCCGCGCCGCGAACCATTTTTCCGGGCTCCGCGCCACCTGCATATTAGAAATCAATCGATCTTCAACCCAGTGCGATTAACAGGCCCACCAGTTCTCAGCTTCGCTGGCCAGTATTTTCCTGCGCGATCGGCGATTTTTCAATGAGAATGTGTATACTGTGAAAATTCTCGGGGAGAGGCTGCAAGGTACCCCCGTTCAGGCTCCTTTGCCCTGAATTTGACTGGCACTTTCAATTGCGCCCGGTCCCGTCTCGTTTAGTACTCGTAGTTTTCTCCTCAGGTGGTCACCTGATTCGCATTAAGGGTTTCTCTGGATTGACGCCTGTATAACAATTGCTTTAGCTTCGAATCCGTCGGCAAGTGATCAGGCGGTAACTAACGGCCTTCACTTCTCAGTCGGTGGATCCCGCAAATCGGAGGCCCCATGCGCATATGCCTCAGAACGGTTCTGGCGCTGCGTCAACTCCGTCTCCTCTGTAACGTCAACAAAACTTATTACTTCTTCAACGGCCTCAACTTAATGGGGAATGTGGGCGTTGTCCGAAGCAAGGAGCGAGCTCATGGCCAAGTTCTACTGCGAAGGCTGCGGTCGGGAAAGCGAGTTTGTGCCCTTGTACTTAGCGACCAAAATCGCCACAATTAGCCGCTCAACAATCTACTACTGGATCGACCACATGTGGGTGCACTGGCGGATCCTCCCCAGTGGTCGACGGTTAGTATGCCGAGAGTCTTTGAGTTTGCCAGGCCACCCTAGAGGTGAAAAACCGTCCGATCTCGTCTGAAAGTGTCCAGCCTTGTTAGTTGACGACGCAGGTCGTTGCGCTCATGATCCGCCCGGTTAGTCTGCTGGCGTGTAGAAAGCGCCGGTAGGGATTAAGACAACGAAGCTGGAGGGATTATGCCAATCAAAGTTCCGAGAAGGATAGCGTTTATAGTTTACGTTTCTGCTCTCGCATCGGGGGCAATGTTAACGTTGTTTGCAAAGCCTGCCGCAGCCTGCCCCACTACTGAATGTGCAGATGGACAGAGTTGCTACAGCAACGGTAGGATTATAGGTGGCCAGACCTGCTCGTGTGTCAATAGCTATGGCTCAACAAATTGCAGTTGGATTTAGGTGGTGGTCAATAGCCAAGGCTCAACAAACTGCAGTTGGGTAGGTTAATAGCAGCTCACATTCCATTCCCCCTCCCAGCCCCAATTGTAGCTGCGGTAGTAACAGCCGTCCCAGGGTGTCCAATGGACTAAGACAACGAAACTGGAGGGGATTATGCCAATCAAAATTCCGAGAAGGATAGCGTTTGTAGCGTACGTTTCTGCTCTTGCATCGGGGGTGATGTTAACGTTGTTTGCAAAGCCTGCGGCAGCCTGCCCCACTACTGGATGTGTATATGCGGGTCTATGTTATGGCAACGGTACGGTAGTGAGTGGCCAGACCTGCTCGTGTGTCCAAAGCCAGGGCTCAACAAACTGCACTTGGGAGAGCTAGCTTCATGAGGCTAATAAGGTGGCGGTTAAGTTCCGGCATAAGCGATACTGCTTTTCTGTCGCTCTTGCTCGTTGGATCGTTATGCGCAAATCTCTGGATGGGTCTCAGAATGCGTCGTTTAATCAGGCCCGAAAGTGTTGCGGTAACCGGGGTTATGATGCCGCAGTTGACGTGTACGGATCTTACTGGAAGGCCGGAGACAATTATCTTCTCTGGTGCAAAGAAGCCTACCGTTCTGTACGTTTTCAGTCCCGAGTGCCACTGGTGTGCACGGAACTTAAACAACATCAAAACGCTTGCGGCCGCGCGCACAGATCTCCGCTTTATCGGCATATCTCTAAGTGATGCGACACTAAATGCCTACGTGCAATCAAGCCGGTTGAATTTCCCTGTTTGCTCCATTCCATCGTATGGCTCGATTCACGAATTGAAGCTTGGGGGCACCCCGCAAACAATCGTTATCGCGCCGGATGGAAGAGTATCAAGGAATTGGATCGGTGCTTATACAGATGACGAGTTAAAAGAAATACAGCGCTACTTCGGCGCTAAGCTGCCTGGCCTGGGGTCGTAAGTCAGCACTTATTCCACTGCACTCATTCTGCTGTCGGGAATCCATGTGATCTCAACGCCGTGTGAATTTCGGCGTTTAGTAAGCCTGCGCGATTAGATTGGAAGCAACATGCAACCTCACACGGAGAGAGACGCAAACAGTGACGGCAGATCAGTAGAACCGGGCGATTCAATTCTTGCAATGTGCTGCGAACGGACAGGGGTCCGACTTCCGCACGAGGGATCGCCGATTCGTCGGATTTATTCAAGGGTCCGCAATTCGTTGCGCGAGCGCAGTCAGTTGCCTCTTGGAGCGAACGTCGCGACGCGGAATCTCTACCTAGCGTTTCTTCGGCACTACAATGCCGGCGGAATATTTTTGTTGCCGAGCCCCCGTGCGGAGGGAGCCCTTCGTAAAGAACTTGGGTGGCTGCACCAACAGGGCAAACTTCGGTCTCCAGCTCAAGTTGTCAGCATGGATGAAATATGCCGAGTCGCTTCACGAAATAGGCTGCGGTGGTTTGAGCCGCGATCAATCGATGCGGGGCTTCTTGACATTCGTCAAGCGTATTCGACGAGGCCATTCCCCATTACTTGGACTCATCACACGGTGAGCTATCGCGAAATGCTTGGCGGAGTGTTTTTGCCCTTGCTTGTCTCTGATACGCTACCGTGCGACTCTATCGTTTGCTCAAGTCGGGCGGCACGCGCAGCGATTTCAAATGTGCTGGAGATGATTGCTTCCCGGCTCCCTCTCCACGGACAGCTTTATAAAGGCCGATTCGACGTAGTGCCCTTTGGCGTAGACACAGACGAGTTCCGTCCGTTGGACCAACGCACCTGTCGACGTATTCTTAGGCTTCCTCTGGATGCCACAATCCTGTTGTTCTTAGGGCGGATTTCAGCGTCGGACAAGACTGACTTACTGCCGCTCGCAATGGCGGTTTCTGAGGTAAAGAAGAAACTAAAAAATCAACACTTACTCTTAGTGATTGCAGGCAAGTCGCGGGAGAACCATGCTGAGTACCTCAAGGAAGAACTTCGAGAACGCGGTCTTGCCGATTGTATTCGTTTTATTCCTCATCTTGCCGAGTCGGAAAATCGCTATTTGTACTGTGCCGCAGATGTATTCGTTTCACCCTCGGATAACATCCAGGAGACCTTTGGACTTGTCGTGTTAGAAGCTATGGCCTGTGGAGTGCCGCAAGTCGTCTCCGATTGGAATGGTTATCGTGACCTCGTCGTAGAGGGCGAGACGGGATTCTTGATTCCCACGATGTGGGCGGAATGTGACGATAGTATCATCCGCAAGGGGCTCATGTATCCCGGCGAATGGGTCCTGGACCACTTTCAATTAGGCCAGTCAGCTTGTGTAGATATAAGGTTGCTCAGTCAAGCTTTGTTTGAACTGGCGCGCAATCGAGAACTACGACGGCGCATGTCCATTGCTAGCCGTCGGCGAGCTGAGGTCTTGTTTAATTGGAGAAACACAGTCCGTCAGTACGAGGAGCTTTGGACAGAGCTGAGCGGAATCGCATCAAGGCTGCCTGACATTCACAAGTTTCACAAATCGTACAGATTCCCTGGCTATTTTAGGTGCTTCCAGGGATACGCAACAATCGAGATCAATGAAGATACCCTGTTAACATCGGAAAAGTTCTGCATGGCAGGATCGGACAACATCGTTCTTCCGTATCGAAAGCTCTTTTCAATGTTCGATCCTTTTGCAGAATGGAACCTCTCCGAAATTAGAGGGATTTTCAAGCAGTCACAAAAGTCCATTCGCGTTGGTGATGTCCTCGACTTGGCGGCCAACAGTGGCGGACGATCTGAGGTGCTCCGGCAGCTTATGTGGCTTTTGAAATATGGGTACATTCGCGCAATCAGAGACGTCAATACAATGCAGCATTCACCGGTGGCTGTTCACAGTATGGTTGAATAGGAAAGGCAGCATCTATTTGGTCATCGGCTGGAGAGCGGCTCGCCAATAGGATTGCACGTACTCAGAGCGTCGAGATTGTGACACAGCAAGCGCTGATTCCCGATCATTGCTTTCCGCCCCTCCAGGGCGCAGGAGAAGCGTCGATTGCCATACTGGTTGACGCCCATCTGAGCCAGTTTGACGCGGTCCGGAGACCCAGAGGGGGTTTCTGGAATCGCTTTTTTACAAAAATATCGCAAAGGGCATTTCCTGGAGGAAGCGACGTTCGTGGACACATCGTGGCTGCCGAATCGCTGATTGACGCATTAATCCAACATGGGAATTCAAATCGGCGCGAACTGTTCGTTTACCCGGAAGGCAAGGCAAGGGTAGCTGCAAAGCTAAATCTGCTCGAATCAAGCGAGCAAAGAAAGCAAGTAAGAATCAACTCCATTTTCGATGCGTTCGGTGGGGTCGAGAGCTACAAGATCCTTGCATGGTTCAATCCGATTCCGAGCTGTAGATTGCACGGAGGAATCGAGGTCTCGTATGGGATTAGAACGAGGTCCGCTTCCAAGCCATTCCCCATAACCACCCTGTTACATGGGCTCGCTGAACAAAATCTTGTTAACAGCATTTATCTGAGGTTCCTCTTGGAGCCCACTTTGCCATGCGACTCCATTATATGCACGAGCCGTGCTGCCCGTGATTCGGCACGAAGAATCGTTGAGCACTTGACGGAGGAGATTAATCAGCGCCTTGAAGCCCGCGCCAAGTTCAACGGACGGTTTGATGTAATTCCTCTGTGCGTCGACACGTCGGTATTCCAGCCGCGTGACAAAGCCCAAGTGCGACGAACATTGAAACTCCCACAAGACGCGTTCCTAATTCTCTATTTTGGAAAAATATCGCTCTCAAAGGGAGACCTCTATCCTTTTCTACGTGCGTTCCAAGAGCTCGTCCGAAGGAATCCCAACCGTAGATTGCTTTGGGTCATCGCGGGGACAGAGAGTCCTGGGTATACTGAACTCCTCGGTAGTCGTGCCCGTGAACTGGGTGTCGCCCAGCACATAAGGATTTTCCTTGACATATCAGATGAGTCGAAATCGCTCCTTTTGTCAGCGTCGGATGTATTCATATCTCCCGTGGATACTCTTAATGAAAGTTTCGGTCTCGCCCCTGTAGAGGCAATGGCCTGCGGCACACCCCAGGTCGTACCTGACTGGGATGGCTATCGAGACACTGTTAGCCATGGCGAGACGGGCTTTCTCACGCCGACCTATTGGACCAGTTGCTGTAGCGACCTGACCGATACAGGGAATCAGTTCGACGGCGCCTTCAATCGCCTTTGCCTAGGGCAGTCGATAGCTGTTGATATGAGAGAGTCGATCCGGTACGTCCAGACGTTGATTGACAATGATGTTCTTCGCCAAGATATGGCAAGACAATCGCGGCAACGAGCACTGAAGCTTTACACGTTTTCGGCAATTGTTCGCCAGTACGAAGAGCTGTGGGCAGAGCTTGCAGGCATTGCGTGCCGACTTCCATCTACTGACAAACCCAACATCAGTTTGGGGCGGCTCCACTACTATGATCTTTTTGGAAACTATGCATCAACTATCCTTACGGCCAACACCATTCTGCAGTTCACCGAGCTCGGAAGAGAGGCGATAGGAGCAGACTTGCCCGTTCCTCCAGATTCGATGTCACCTCCAGGGCTGAGGGTCTTAGACACTGAAATTCTTCGGAGAGCGCTCATGGTAATGAATCAGGCCGATTCTTCTCGGCGAGATAAAATCGTTGAAAAGCACAGCGAAGTGTGCCGACTGCAGATGGGGGAATTGACCCGACGGTTGGTTGAGGAGTGTGAGAATAACAGTGATTATGTTCGTCGCCACATCATGTGGCTCATTAAGTACTCGTATTTGAAACCGGTGCTGGAGTGAAGCCCATTCATTCCGCACATTCAGCGATATTGAAAACCCACTGAGGCATTTTGGTAGAGGGAGCTGCACTTCGGTGATCGGTCGTAGACCCGGCGATTATTTTTGTTGTACACTTCTTTGATTAGGGATTTGCTATTCGCGAAATCGTGGCGGGTGCGCGGTTGCTACCAGAAGCGGCCGCACCCCTTTTGGAACAAAAGCATGATCGAAACGAGCTTGATTCGCCGATTGTTTGGGCGGAAAGCGTCTGTACTTGCGGCCCTGGTATTGGCCCTCGCGATGGGCAATAGCGTAGCTTTCTTCAGCATTGCTGACACGGCGCTCTCGCACCCTGTTGAGGCTAAAGATTTGGACCAACTGGTCGTGCTTCCGGGCGCATTTGACCCTCCCGGAGCTACGGGAGTTTCTTGGTGGGGGCAAGCACCTTCACTTGCAGCTCTGACCGGATACTATGTGGGCTGGGGAACCCTCCACTCCGGTGATCAATTTCGTCCCGTAATGGTCACAGTGGCGACAACGCAATTTTTCGACGTATTCGACGTTCGCGCGCGTCTGGGCCGCGGATTTTCGCCGTACGACGAGAATCCGAGTGCGGTTGGCGTAGCTGTGCTCAGCCATGAGCTTTGGCTCGAAGCTTTTGGTGCCTCGCCGGATGCTCTGGGCCGGGAAATAGTTCTCGATGGGACAGCATTGCAAATCGTTGGTGTGATGCCGAGCGAATTCGATTTCCCCGGTCGGACCGACCTTTGGGTGGCGCAGCAGCATCATAACGGTAGCTCATCGATCGAACTTGGCAGGAACGGCGGATCTAATCTGCCTGCCCAGATTCTGCGACTCCCGCTGATCGGAAGACTGAAACCTGGGGCCACCGTCGAAGCATTGAGCGGGGAAATTTCGGTACTGTTTGCGCGCCTGCAGCCGGAATTAGCTGCCGCTAACATCGATCAAGGAGGAGAGCCGCCGAGCGTTGGTAGCTTACGCCAAGCAATCTCTGGAGATTCGAAACCGGTTGTGATCCTGCTTTTCGGCGGTAGTGTGTTTTTGCTTTTAGTCGGGTGCCTGAATGCCGGGAATCTGCTCCTGGCGCAGTCGATGGCGCGCGAGTACGAAACAGCGATTCGTCGCTGCCTCGGTGCCACGCCATGGCGCGTTGCCAGCCAGATGCTGAGAGAAAGCACGGCCGTTGCGGCCGTAGGTGGGACTTTCGGCATTGCACTCGCGTGGTGGGGCGTGGGCTTACTTCGGCATGCAGGCTCAGCCCAGATTGTAGGCTTGGTGAATGCGCGCCTGTTGCCGTCGGCCATCGCGTTCGCATTTGTTACAGTAGTGGTGGCGGCGCTGACTAGCGGTGCTGCATCGGCCCTGAATGCAAGTAGGATTGAGCCGGGCCGGTCGCTCGGAGGACAAAGTCACGTGCGGTCTTCGAGCTTGGCTCCGCATCTGCGGAAGATATTTGCTGGCGGCCAAATCGCACTGGCGTTCCTTTTAGTCACCGGGGCAGCCATGACGGCGAAGACTCTGTTCGTTCTCCTCCGCACAGATCCAGGTTTCGACCCCAACGGTGTGATCGCTCTCAATGTAGTTCCGCCGACGCCCTCTACTCGCCCAGAGTCTGGCATGACAGACTCAGGAGAATCTCGGAAACAGTTAGCTCGGAAGCTCGGGGGCACCCCAGGCGGTTCCTCGTCGTCGCCGGAGAAGACTGCTGTCTCGCAGGGCGAACGAAAAGTCGGATCCGCCGTTAGGTATAACCGACAAGGGGCCGATCAATTCCGTCGCCTGGTCGCATTCAACCGGGAACTGCTTGATCAATTCCGCCGGCTTCCAGGAGTAACATCAGTTGGTTTGGTAGACTTTCTGCCGTTCGGAGGCCGTGTCGGCGGATGGCAGTACCTCGATGCGAACGGTAACATTGCCATTGCAGAGGCCCATTGTTTTACAGTTGCAGGAGATTACTTTCGTGCCCTGAGAATCCCTTTACTGGCGGGAAGGTACTTCAACGAGGAAGGGAATGAAAGCGGCGTCTTGATCATCGATCAAACACTGGCTTCGGAGATCTGGGGCGATAAAGACCCCGTCGGGAGATCACTAAAAGTAGAGGGAGAAGACAATCCTCGTCGTGTTATCGGAGTTGTTGGCGACATCAAATTCTCGTCGCTTGCGGCGTCTAGTCTGAGATTCAGCTCGGCACAATTGTATTTCCCGGCATCCGATGGATACAGAGGATCACGGTTGGTGGGGGCAGTAGCTGTCGTCGTGCGGACGGAGGGAATGTCAGAGGACATGCTGGCCGAAGTGAATCGAGCCGTCGAAGTTGCCGATCCGCGTGCTGCCGTGTACGGAGCGGCGAAGATGAGCGACATGATCGGCGAATCCGTCAGCGCTCTAGGTTTCCGAGGCTTGCTGCTCGGCTTTTTTGCATTGGCAGCTGTTGTGCTGGGCCTGCTCGGCGTTTACAGCGTTGCCTCCTTTGTGGCCTCTAGCCGGAGGCGGGAATTCGCCGTGCGATTGGCACTCGGAGGACGACCCAGCCAAATCGTGGCCCTGACGTTGCGCGAAACCGCTATGTTCGTTCCCGGGGGTATCGTAGTCGGTGTTTTCCTCATGCTTACCATTTCTAAATTGCTCATCACATTTCTACCCGGCGTGAAGGCGACTGATCCACTAACGATGGCAGCCACCGCTGTGACCCTATTGGTAATCGCGCTTGGCGCGGCCCTGATGCCGGCGCTTCGAGCGAGTCGAATTGATCCAACACGGTCACTCCGATACGAATAAACTATGTCTTTGAAGAACAACGGTTGAAGAACATCCTGTGCTTATGGGCTATGCTGTAGACTTTTTAATGGATATACAACGGCCGGATATATTGAAGGCAAAAAGGACAAGGCACACCATGTTGGCCGTGGGTGTGGTGTTGTGCGCGGCAGGCGCAACTATTGCCGTCTCCCGCCTGCGCCCGACGGCGCCAGTAGTAGATCGCGCTGTTTGGGTGGACGAAGTTAAACGTGGCTCGATGCTCATCGAAGTGCGTGGCCTCGGCACCTTGGTTCCGGAAATCTTCCGCGTCATTGCGGCGGCGACTGAGGGGCGCGTAGAACAGCAGTTGCTTTCTCCCGGCTCTCCCGTAAAGCGTGATTCCATCATTCTCATCCTCAGCAACCCGCAGCTCGAGCAACAAGCCATGAGCGCGAAATATCAGCTGAACTCGGCCGAAGCGCAGTATCACAATCTTGAAGCTCAGCTTGAGAATCAATTGATGACTTATCGTGGCACCGCGGCCTCCGCCCATTCAAAGTTCATCCAGGCGGAAATGTACGCGAAGCACGTAGAGCGGCTCTGGACAAACGGCATGGAGATCGAATTAAAGTATCGCACCGCTGCTGAGGAGGCAAAGGCGTTGCAGGCGGAAGACGATATTGCGCAGAAACAGGTTGAAACCTTCGCGAAGTCCAGCCAAGCACAATTGGCTGCTCAACAGGCCACTATTGATCAGGATCGCGCATTGGCCCAACTTTATCGGCACGAAGTGGACGAATTACGGGTTCGGCCGGGCATGGATGGCATTCTCCAGGAGGTCCCTGTCGCAGTCGGTCAGGACGTCACGTCTGGAACAGAGCTGGCCAAAGTCGCCCAGCAATCAAAGCTCAAGGCCCAGCTTCAGATTTCCGAGACACAGGCGCGCGATGTTCAGCTCGGCCAGAACGTTTCAATAGACACCCATAACGGAATCGTTCCCGGCCACGTCGTCCGCATCGACCCTTCGGTGGTCGACGGAGCGCGAACGGTAGACGTGCACCTTGATGGTGCTTTACCTCGGGGTGCAGTTCCGAATCTGAGCGTTGAGGGGACCATCGAAATCGAGGATTTGAAAGAAGTCCTTTTTGTAGGTCGGCCCTTCAATGCACAGCCTGAAAGCACCATAGGCGTTTTCAAACTCGTCGGTGATGGCCAGGAAGCTGTTCGCGTACGCGTCCAACTGGGAAAGACCTCTGTGAATAAGGTCCAAATTGTCAAAGGACTGCAGATCGCTGACAAGGTAATTCTTTCGGATATGTCGCAGTGGAACAGTTACGACCGAGTTCGATTAAAGTAACGAATTCCTATCTGATTTCAGTTTTTTTCAACTGATCGCGCCGCTATGAGGTGTTGCCCCGTGCGCAGTTCGGTATTTTGTTGTTCGCTTCGAAATGGCACACCTGAATAAGTTGGTAGCACGCGATGGATGACTACGCCGACGAGATTGTCATCCTGTCATCCAACGGCTGACGTCCGTTGTTCGACGTGTCACCCGGGTTAAACTGCCTCCTTATTGCCCCAGTCAATTCAAGGTTAGATCAGCGAGGCGACCGGACGCGAATCTGCGGGCGATTCCGCTCGACCCAAAGAAATTTGTGACGCAGACGGCTGTTAGCGCTTAACCCTGCCGTAGCAATGAGCTTTCAGCATGAACTGAAAGCTGTCAAGAAACAAGTGAGGGACAAGCGAATCACTTGATGAGCTCGTCCAAGAAGGTCTTCAGAACTTCGAAGCTTACAGCTCCGGTGACGGGATAGACTTTCCCGTCGGAGGTGTGAATGACCATCGTAGGTGTTGCATTCACGGGAACCACTTGGCCCAATTGCTTGTCTTTGTCGATGAGTGGCTCTAAAGTCTTCGAGTCAACGCACGACTGCACTTTTTTCATTTCCTCCGGGGTCAATACCGCGTCGACTGTTCCTCTTACATCGCCATTGACTTCCCACTTCTCCTGGTTTTGGAACAGAGCCGTCTCAACGGCTTCGCACTTGCCAATATCCGCCGCAGCACGAGAATAGCTTGCAGCGATGCGCGAGTAAGCGTGAAAAGGCAGTGGGTAGTCGCGGTGCACCAGGTACAGCTTATTGTTCGTCACATAGGTCTCCATCAACCGCTGAGTTGTGGTGATGAAGAGTTGTTTGCACATGGGACACTGGAAGTCACTGAAGATTTCCATGGTGACGGTAGCCCTCTTGTTACCGAAGGCCTTGGCCTGGTCGATATCGCTGACGCCGTTTACCGTGATGGTATGCGGGGCAATACAGGTCGGAGTGACAGTCTTTGCAGTCGATCTCGCAGGGCTTGTTAGTAGCTTTTGGACCGCCGGAGCATTCATCGCGATAAAAGTACTCGCAGTGACAAGCACCAAAGCCATGCATGAGACATAGTTATACCGTACGTTCACAGAACCCCCAGAAAATGAATACTTCGAACAAGAACGTCTAATTTTGCGCATTTGACTTATTGCAATTCTACTACGTCTGTTCGTTTGTTCGAAAGCATCCTCTTTGGGGCATTCAAACGACCGTCTGCGGCAGACTTTTGTGAGATCGACGTCGGGCGCTGTCGGCAAAATTCTCGAATCGACATCCCGCTCCCGGCTCCCATCGTCCTCTCCCAATAACGCTGCTTCTCGACATCGTGACTCTTCCGGTTCATCCCACACCTCCGCCTTTTCCGCGACACATTCAGCCGCGCTGGACATTATTGTTGTTTACGATTCAACAGCGGAAAATGGGTTGGCCGGACTGTACCTCTTTTCAGTCTTTGCTGTTTGCTTTGTCGGCTCACCGGCTGTTCCGCAGGATTTTCGAACTTCTGAGCCGACCGCTAAACCGCGCATCCTGCACGTTAACGTCACGAAGCATCCGACGAGCGGTTGGGTCACCAGAGTCTTCTTGCTGTATCGAACCGATCATCGTCTGCCTACTCCACCAAGAACCGACCCGTCTTGGGTTTCGGCCGAGGTTTTGGCGAACCACAGGTATGACACTTCAAATCTCCGTCTTGGGGCAAACGTTCTTAAATACGACTCCCGTTCTAAATCCACCGTAGTCGGTCTCATGTCGCCGGCGAGGCCGGGCCGCCGGAGGCAGTCCGGGAGGTACTCGAAGCGGTTGCGAGCGATGATATAGATCAGGAGTTTGCGATCGGCCTGTTCAACGACCTTTCCTATTCAGGGCATTCTTTTTATGTCCAGGTTAGTAGGCTTGAGGGGCACGTAACATTCAGTTCACTTTGAATGTCTCTTGATAAAAGCATCGTTATATCTTAAATTTGACACGGGAGCTCCGATTTGCCCGCTCGGAGCGGAAACGGAATCGGTTCTCGCCTCACCATAGTATGTGACCGCCATAGGATTTTTGTTCTGCATTGCCGTACCCCCTCGGCAATGGCAGGGAGGCTTGCCATGAAACTCGTAATTGGCGTCCTGATGTCGCTTCTGTTTTTGTGTGCACCAGCACGGGCAGATGACCTATCGACACGGGATTGGGCCAGATTTCGGGAGAATCATCCCTTCCATTTTCAGGCCATTGCCGTTTCCCAACCTCGTGGTAACGGCGAGCGCACCCTTATCATCTCCGAACCTCCGCCCCATGTGACTCTATCCGATTTGCAGAATTTCGACCCCGCGCTTCGCGACCTCTCAGTCGAAACCGAGCGGATCGGGACTGACGGGTTCGTCAAAGACGTCGTTGTTGATCTACCTCCGCTTCCTCCTTATGAGCTACGGGAACTCTTGGATCGTCTTCACGTCTTGCTTTTCTACACCAGCTACAAAGCTTGGGCGGTTCCCATCGAGGCCGGTCCCGCGAGCTCCATTCCCAGCCTCAATCTGCGCGTCACTGCCAGCCAACTGCACGATTGGCTTATTCGCGGCAATGAGCAGCTACTCCCCGCCTCGCGCTCGATCTCGTATCCACTTCCTACCCTTCTCGCTAAACATCGTCCAGGTGAATATTTTAGTCAGACCCCGGGCCTTGTCGTTTTGGTGCTTCCGAAAAACGCTGACATCTCAGGATTTAAGACTCTCATTCGGCAATTCACGCTGGATTCTGATTTGATACTCGGCGCCGTACCTGGCGATACCCATCTGGCAGTCATTGCTCGCGAACGCCAAGCCTCCATCGCAGTCTTGCCGCCACTGCGGGTGGAGACTGTCCTTTTGCTCGCTTCCGTACAAAGTAGCGAACTCTCCCAGAGTTATGAGCGTACGAACTTCCTTGCTGGTAAGCTCGAAAACAAGCTCGATTGGGCACCGATCTACCTGAGCGAGGCTCTCATTGATACAGAGTACGGGAGTCTCCTCAATATTACCGACCAGCTTTTGAAATCGTGGACCAATCATGGTCAGGTCACCTACGAGTATTTTACATATCCGGCGCCGCCGCACTTTCCGTTCGAGAGGCCGCTAGGGGATATTCTTGCCGCCACCTCGCTTCTCTACAACTGGAACACCAAGGGTGCCGGCTACTCCTTGCAGTTCGGCTCCACTAGTACCCTTGCTCTGAACCGCACGGGTTCTCTGCCTGTCACCTATCTTCCAGAAGGTCCGACCGCCGAACAGCTCGCCCGCTTGGATACATATGAAGTCAAAGCGTACGACACATTTTCCGGGCTAAACGACCCCAATATGGTGCGCGTTCTTCAATACGCTGCTCTCTACCAAATATTTCGGCAGTACAGCGTTAAGAGCAGCGAGCCTGTAATCCATGATCATGCTCATCCCGAGATGGATGCTCTAGCGTCGATGACGGCCTCGGGCCTTCAGGCCTTTGCTGCGTTCGATGACGCCTCTCTCCGCCAGCGCCTCCGTGACCGGATCTCTGGCGACTACTACAGCGTTGCTCTTCAAAAGTGCCAGCAGCTTAGAGGCGACCTGCACGCGTACGCCGCTTCTGCAAATGACCCCGCCTTTCACCAGCTGGGCGTCATGCTCGCTAACCCCCGCAATCAATCAGCAGTCAGGGGTGTTCGCATTGCCGTTGATAGGATTCTTGACAGAAGCGCCGCTGTGCAACGCGATCTTCATGATGCTCTCAGCCGGGAGCTGCTCGTCATTCTTGGTTTTGCTTCGCCAGACAGAGCGAGAGAGGCCTACGAGCGTGCTGCCCGTCGCCCGACTGCATCCTGGGTCAAAACTCCGTCCTTCGTTCTCTCTACGTCCCGTAATAAGGAAAGAATTAGCGGCGGCCACAATCTCGATTCCAAAATTTCTCTGTACGAGACCAGCGCCACAATTCCCGAAGGTCAGATAGCCATACGACGCGATAGGTTAGGCAGGCGCATATTGGTCATCAATGATAAGGATGGCGGGAAGCTTCCAGCTGTCCTTCGCGAACTTGAGGTCTCGCCAGAGTCAGAACCCGCTCTGAAAATCAAGATTCGACGTCTCTTGGCCAGGGCGGTTCCGGATTCCAGACCGAGGGCTGCCGTCTTGGGCTTAGAGAACAACGCTCTAGCGCGAACAGCTCCGTCCGAACGCGGCCTCCAACCGTCGCAGCTTCCCAACGCCAGCCTGCAGCTCGGCTGGCAGCGCTCTGGCCAGCCTGTCCCGCCCGAATATGCCTTATCGCGTTTCGCAGATGCCGGAATCGGTTCAAGTGCGGTAGCCGTCCAACGTAACGCCGATTTCTCCTATAGTGTGTTTTTTCCTGGCTCTAACATTCCACGCATCGCCGACACATACGATGCTGCCGTCGATGCAATTGTCCAAGGCATTGCCGAAACCGGCGAGCAGGCGCGCCCCTGGGACGTTCACTTTAAAGGTTTTGAACAAAAGGATGCCTCCAACTTCCTTAAAACGGTCGAACTTCAAACCGTTCGGGGCGAAAGACTCCGTCTGCTTGGTGTGGCACGGTCGGACGCTTCTGAATTCAAGAGCGTTCTCCGGGCTTTGAATACTGACTACGATGTCGCCCGAGCCAAGGTGGCGCCGCCCTCCGTTGAATCAATAACGTCTGGTACCGATTTCGGAAGCGAAGTCCTCAATATGAGTCTCGAACTGCCAGCTCGGGTCGCCACTCGGCCCTCCTTTCTAATGCGCATCCGGATCTTTTTCCGCCAAACCATCACGGAAAATGTCAAACTTGCAGTCGAAAACGTAGTGCGGACGGTCCTCAATCGTGTTACGGCCAAGGCTGCTGTTCAACCTGCGATCACTGGCCGCGATTTGATCCTCTCGATTCGCCGTGACCTCCATACTATGGGGATTCCCGATGAAAATATCCGCTTTGACGCCTCCGGAGATTGGGGTGACTTCTTTGTTGCAGAACTCGTCCGTTCAGTCGGCGACCGACCTCCCGTGTGACTGCACGCTTGCTTTGGCTTTCCCACTTTCTCGTGACGAGTTCTTTCACTCCGCCGAATCGGAACCAGAGGACGGTTTCATACGCTCCTGGATTCGGCGTTACCCAGGCTATCCACTCGAGGATCTCTGGATTGATTTCGCTCCTATCGCACATTACGCCAGTGATCTTGCTAGGGTCGCTGCAGAAGAGCTAGGAGTTCACGTGCTGCGCGACCCTAACGTGGCCTCTTGGGCGGACGCTCTCTCAACGCGCCGCGTGACAACACTTTTTGCCCATTGGTCCGTTCGGGACGACCAGGATTTCATTCAGTTCGCTGGTGGCTTCGTTAGCTCGTGCGATTGCGCGGAGAGCGTGCCGAATCCGTTTTATGGGGTGCTGGACATGACGGTCTGTTGTTCGACCCGGCTCATCAAAGCCGTTAAGTCTCGGCGCCCGAAATGCACGGTCATCGCAAATAGAAACTCAGCCAGCCTAAACATTCGGTTGGCAATCTATCGGCAAGCCTTGCGCCTGCTAGCTACCAGACAATACTCTTTCGTTGACGCGATGCTGAAAATTCATTCCAGCGGATTGGAGGTCCTGTGAATCCTTTCGAAGCAGCCCTCGCTCACTTTGTTGGCACCGGCCCCGTCATGGGTCAGCAACAACCTATCGACATCGATCGCTTTCGCCGAGATCTAAATGCTGTCGCCTCTCGCAATGCGAAGCTCATTTTTCTTCCGTTCGGCGCTACGCTTTTCCTATTTGTCCTCGCGGTACTCGGCTTTGTGCTTTATCGCTCCGACCCACTCAAAGTTTCTGCTGTGCTCGGTGTTGCTGGAGTCTCAATCCCGCTGTTGATCCGCCTGATGGTCAATCTGTGGAGCCTTAAAGTTCAATCTGACACGCTGCTCGTTCTGGCATCCACGCTAGATCGAGAAATCATGCTGTCAATCGCTAAGACGATACTCAAGAACATGACGGCCAAAGTGAGCGTCAGTAAAGCCACGGCCTAATCGCTATAGTGCTTCTGAGCCGTTCAAGGTTCTAATGAAAATCGTCCCTATGTCGAGGTTTCTCCGCCCAACCAAAGCCTGCCTTCACTTGCCGCGGACAATGTTTCGCAGACACTTACCCCATGCGCAAATTCCGGCAGGGTTGAAAAACAAAATCCTCACAGAATTCGCAAAGATTACCAACGGAAATCCTTCCATGCTTCCCAAGCGGTTCATGTAGAAGATTTGGGGAGGGTTCATTTGGGGCGCAAGGGGAAATGGGAGTATTTCCGAGTTATTTATGGGCGGTATTGCAAAGCAGATCCGGCATGGAGGCCGCGCATGTCGCGGTTGCGTGGGCCGAAAAAGATGATGGCCCTCCAGCTCGATATATAGTCTCTGTGAATAACATCTACTCGGACTACCGCAAGCGTTTGAAAAGGATTTATCGAAGGGAACGTCGGTGGCCGGAGCCAGCGTTCTGGGCGCGGCGCCACGGCCACGAAAGGGTCGACGCCAGAGAGGCACGCTAAGCATGGGAGATTCACAAGATCGAGGTTCGCATTGGGAGGTGTACTTTGAAACTTGAGGATAAGAGAGCAGCGCGAGCGAAAATTCCCAGTCATTTCGTACTGGAGTTTGGCTTAGGTGCTTTGTCGCTGATGCTTGTGTCCTTAGCCTTCGGACAGGAGTTCGATCCAAAACAGCGCAAGGTCAATGTCGACAAGACGCACGCGGCGGCGGCGCTAAGCGCGGCGCACGCCGCCCTCTCGAACACGCCTGAATCGCAGCTGTTGGAGATTCATATTCATCATTTTCAATACAACGACGACAACGAGGCGAAGATCTCTTCGGCGAGACTGTGCATATTCGGAACGCATCATGCCTATCAATATCGGACCGTGCGGCGGCGGTACTTTCAGAACGTGCACGACCTCATCGTGATTCATGGCGTGGATTTGGTCGCGGAGGAGTTCACCGCTCATGGCCAAACCAGTTATGCCGAAAAGATTGTTGGCTTGCACCAGATTTCTTGGAAGAATGTGGATCTCACTGCAGAAGAGCGTAAGCATGTTCCCGATCTAAACCCGTACAGCATCGGCACACAAATCGACGCTGATCTCCACTCGCTGCGCGAATGGGTTTGGGTGGCTCGAACAGCAAAAGCGATGAAGCACTCAGCCTTGCTAATTTGCGGAATCGCTCATACAAGCGGGATCGCGGAAAAATTTGCGTCGGCAGGATTCGAAGTGGAGCTTCACGCCTACCTCGACAATGCCGACGACAAGGCCATCGAGCGCCGTACTGAAGAAGAGAACCTCTAAGATGCAACATCGTGGATAGCAAGCGTGGCCCGGTTTCGCGTTGCGCGTCCTTCTGCGCGGCACTGCAACGGTGTTTGAGACAGTTCTTGAAGAGGTGCGTCGATTTTTTCCAACGTTCGAAAAGGACTCGACGCGAGCAAACGGCCGACAAAATAAGAAATCTTCCATTCGAGGTGCCAATGCCCACAACCACCAGAAATCTTTTGACCGAATTCACCTGTGCCGGCAGGTGGTGGCTCCCAGAGCATCCCGATCACCCGGTATTTGGAAAACTTACCTACGAGCCTCGGGGGCAGATTCGACTGGAACTAATGGGAACCATGAGGTCAGGAGAGATTGCGGATCGCGTTTTCAGGCTGTCTTCCTTCGCCAAATGGGACGTTATCCTTGGCCTCTGCGAGGATGGGACATTCTGCACCCTGTTGGACATCAGGGAGATTTCTGGGCCGCTACTCCCCAGCGAGTCTGGTCGTTCGATTCTTGTCGCCGAACGGCTCTTCATGGGAACTCACTTCAGTTCCGTCAATGCCATCGTCTTTCAGAATGCCATTCTGGAATACACCTATCTCGAAGATTGGGTCCGCGCGAGAACGTTCCACGTAAAGCTTGAGAACGAGGGCCGAAAACGGGTGGTTGAATTCTCGGCCGAACCACTAACGCTGGCTGATATCGCCATCGAGACTCGCAACGCGCACCTTGGCTTGTACTCTGGTGTCGACGCAAAGGAATCTGTCGGAAAGTCATTCGAAGCAAGGGCTCGTGCTTGGTCGATTTGGCAGCCACGCGTACGAAAAAGAAGCACAGCACTGTTAGCTTCAAGTACGACCCCTCTGGGCGGCGCACCTATAAAAGAACTTGAGCAATCCTGTATGGATCGGTATAAAAGCGGGTCTTTTTCTTTGCTTGGGCTTGCTACTGGGGGACAATACACATTCTTGAACATCCAACGCTCAAAACCGGTTTACTTCTGACCGTGACGGTTTGGGCTTTCTGCCGTTTTTACTACTTTGCATTTTATGTGATCGAACGCTACGTGGATCTGCGTTATCGATATACAGGGTTGTGGGCATTTGCATGGTACATAGTTGGCCGACGGAGGTGTTCTGCCCCTCCTGATGCTCCTCTAAAATCGTAAAATCGAGCTAAACTAAGGACCTGTCGTTTGTGGCGAGATCGCGGACAGCAGCGGAAGAGCGGAGCGTCGGATACGACTCCAACGGCAACACCCCTGACCAGCGTCACCGGCTCGAACACCACCACCTATGCGTGGGACTTCATCGTCACACGAGCATTCCGAAAGGAAATGGGTTCTCGGGACCAGTGCCGGGTGCCGGGATAGAGCTGCCGACTTTCAGCGGGGAGAGCACCCGAATATTCGGCAATGCGCGTGCTTCTCCACTGCCATCAAACTGCCATCAACGGATCCAAACGCCAGCTAAGAAAGACAAGGTAGGTAAAACAAATAAATTACCTATCTCGTTAAATCCGTTAGACATAATTAGGCGCCGTTTTATGGGATTGGGTTGGAATTCGATTACGAATCGGCTGCTCTACCACTGAGCTACCTCGGCTCTGTCTTACTTTTCAACAACTTACAAGATGCCCGCTTGCCATTCTTTGCCCACTGCTCGGGAAAATGTCTTCATGGCCGCTTTCATCTTTTGTGATTCTATCACAATGTAATGCGTCTGCGTCGTCTCGACGCTTGCGTGCCGGAGAATGTTCTGAATCACTTTGGGCGGAACGCCGAGCGTATAGAGATTGCTCGCCAGTCCCCTACGAAAGCCATGCCAGCCATGCCAATTCCCTTTCAGCTTCGGCGCTATGATGCGCCGTGACAAGTTGTCCAGATGAAGGGGCGTGCCCCGACGCTGGCCCGAGAAAATATAACCCTGGTCGTCATGCGAAGCGTCGTTCCGATGCTCCTGCAGAATGCTGCGAAGCAGCGGTATGACTGGAACTGGATTTTGACCGCTTTCCTCCGTTTTTGTGGGGCCCACGTAGGTGCGCCACACGCTGCGCGATACGCGGAGCTCTCCGCCTGCGAAATCCTCCCATCGGAGCCCACGAATCTCTCCCGCTCGTAGTCCGGTAAACGCGGCGACCGCGACCACCGTGCGCGCGGGATCGGGCAGTACGCTCAGCATGTGCCGAACCTCATCGAGCGAGTAGGCGTACCGCTCCGGGTTCGTACGTCTTCCTTCGGCCTTGACACCCTGGACCGGGTTGGCACCCCGGAGCACGTCGCGTTGCCGCGCAAACGTGAAGACAGCGCTGAGGCCGGTCTTGACCCGCAAAAGTGAGTGCGAATGCGAGCCGCTTTCCATGGGGTGACGGAATTGACGCCCCCATCCAACTGGGGGCATTGTTTTCCAAAATCAGATGGTTTCGCCCATCCAATTCCATAACCAGGATTTTTCCCCTGGCAGTCGGTTCCGTGGATGGAACGAAAAGCTTCTTCCCATCGGACGACCATGCTGGCCGGTGCAGCCAGTTTCGGGGAGGATTCGGCTGAATCGCGCGGATCTGCGTGCTGTTTACGTCCAGCAAGCGCACGCTGTCATTTTCGACCAAAGCAATCTCGCTCCCGTCGGGGGAAAGCGCCCAGAACAGACGCTCTCCACCCTTTGCCCGCGCGAGTTCTTTCATGCGCCCTTGCACTGGATCGACAAGAGAGAAAACCAGTTGCTTGCCGTCTTGGCCGGCGATCTGTTCGGACAGAACGCAGGCTCGAGTTCCCGCAGATGCACAGCGAACCAAAGCGGGGCCAGCCAGGTCGAGAATCGGCCCGGCCCCGCCCCCGGAGACCGGAACCCGGAACAACTGCTGAGGAGTTTCCGCTGGTTTGCTGGTGCAGGAGCCACTTGCCGTCGGAGTTCACGCCCCCGGCCAAGCCATAGCTATTGCGGCAGTCCCACCTTCCTAACCAACTCGGCAAACCGGGGGTCGGAACGTATGGGATCGAGCAAGAATTCAGTCTTCAAACCCAGCAGCCAGGGATCGCGCTCCTGATAAGCTGCGTTGAGCCACCGGAAAGTTTGATCTTTGTCACCCAAGTCGGCATATAGCTGGGCAATCTCGAACGGAGGCCAGTAGCCCGCCTTACGTTGCACTTGCCGGGCTTCAATGCCTTTGGCGAGAGCGCCCTTCCAGCCCGCAGAGCGAAACCCCTGCTCTAGAGCAGAAGCGAATTCAGATTCGTTTCGGTTGCCAGAAAGCTCGCCATAGGTCTTCCATTCTTCAATCACCTGCGCATACATACGTTTCCCCCAATACGCATAGGCTAATTGACGGTGCACCCGGGCGAAATTCGGATTCTCATTCGCCACTTTCTTGTACACGACGATGGCCTCGTCGTACTGTCGTGCCAGCGCGTGAACGAATCCGTCCATCGTGCTGATGATCGCCGACATCGGATCGAGCTGGTGGGCGTGATTGATTTCAGTGCGAGCATCCTGCTCCCTGCCCCCAATCATGCCAATTTTTTCCCCGTACCATTGGTGGGCCGTGGCATCGTTGGGATCGAGTTCGAGAGCCTTCTTGAACTCAGCTTCTCCTCCGGCAAAATCCCAGTCGTACTCCATCTCGTTCTCGCCCAGAGTGGCATGGGGACGGGCCAAGGTCGCGTCCAGCGCCAGCGCCCTTCGGGCTGCGACATTCGACTTCGTATAGTTCTCGCTGGGACTGCCACCGTAGTCAGGCAATACGTCATAGGCATCGGCCAAACCCGAATACGCCAGAGCGTAGCCGGGGTCTTTGGCGATGGCTTGATTGAAGTAGGAGATTGCAGTGACGGTGTCTGAAAGCGTTCGTTTGTTCCACGCGTAACGCCCTCTCAAATACAACTCATAGGCTTCTGGATCTTGCGAGCCCTGTTTGGCGACTTGCTGCTTTTCTGAAGTGCTGAGTTTGGGGCGCAACTTTTCCGCGATGTCGCCCGCCATCTGCCGTTGCAACGAGATCATCCCGGCGCTCTTCCCGCTGTAGTGCTGCGCCCAGATTTCGGTGTTGTCCCGAACATCGGCAAGTTCGGCACTGACTTCGATGTTCTCACCCCGTGACACCACTCTCCCAATCACCAACGCCGATACGCCAAGCTCGTTGCCGACTTTCTGCGCGTCAACTTCCTTCCCTCGGTAGCGAAGGACCGAGTTGCGGGACTTCACTTTCAATTCGGGCAAATGTACCAGATTGGTGATCAGCGACTCCGTCATTCCATCGCTCAGATAGTCGATTTTGGCATCTCCACCCACATTTGTGAAAGGGAGCACGGCAATGGAGTCAACCGGGGCGGCCATCCTGCCAGATCGCCGGTACCAGGTACCAACCGCCGCCAGTCCGATGGCGGCGATGCAGGCGGCAGGGACAAACAAGAGCTCGCGATGTTTGAGCATCCTCTCCAGCGCTACAGGCCGGGCAGCGATTCTGGCGGAATCGGTATCCCGTTTCAGCAGTTGCAAGTCCGCCCGCAAGCCAGCGGCGCTCTGGTAGCGCAGATCGCGGTCTTTCTCCAGCGCCTTCTCGACAATCTGATCCAGTTGCGGCGGCAGCGACGACTCTACTTCGGTTGGCGGTTTCGGAGTCTCGTCCAATATCGCCTTGAACACCAGCGCCGAGGTCTTCCCTGGAAACGCTGAACGCCCTGTCGCCATCTCGTAAATAACCGCACCTAGTGAAAAAATATCGGTGCGCGCATCCAACTCCTCTCCTCGCGCCTGCTCCGGCGACATGTATGCCACTGTACCGACCGCTGCTCCCGGCGTGGTCAACGAGTTTGAATCGCTCGTCAGCATAGTTGGTGAATTCTCCGCGGGATGTGCCCCTTCTAGTTTTGCGAGGCCAAAATCAAGCACCTTGCATTCGCCGTGCGCGGTCAAGAAAATGTTCCCCGGTTTCAGATCGCGATGGATGATGCCTCTTTTATGCGCCAGCTCCAGTGCATCAGCCACTTCCGTTGCATAGCGCAAAATCAAGTCCAGCGGCAGCCGACCTTTCAGCAGACGGGCCGCCAGCGTCTCACCCTCCAGGTACTCCATCACCAGGTACTGCACCGTTCCCGGCATTCCTACGTCGTACAACGTGCAGATGTTCGGGTGCTGCAAGGCCGAGATCGCTCGGGCCTCTCTCTCAAAGCGTTGGCGCCGCAACGGGTCAGGCGACATGTTCCCGGGAAGAACTTTGATCGCCACCGTCCGGTCCAGGCGCGTGTCGCGTGCACGAAATACATCACCCATGCCACCGCTGCCTAAAAGTGCCTCTACCTCATAGGGGCCCAGCATCGTTCCAGGCGGCAGTGAACTGTCGTCGCCCCGGGAAATAAGCCGTGAAGCCGCCTCTTCCAACGCTTCCGATCCCAGGAAGTCGGAGGAAATCTTCCCTTCGACGCTTAGCAGACGTTCGACCTCGCGTCGCAGCTCTTGATCGGAGGAGCATCGTTCCTGCAGAAATTCCGTGCGCTGCGCAGGCTCCAGTTCCATTGCGCTGGTCAGCAGATCCCGAACTTGCGTCCATCTTTCGCGATTCATGCTTTTTCCTGCCCGCTCATTTCTTGGTAGAGCCACAGTCGCGCCGTGGACCAATGCCGTTTCACCGTTGCCGGCGAGACCCCCAAGGCCTCAGCCGTTTCTTCAATTGACAGCCCGCCAAAGAAACGCAATTCCACGATGCGGCATTGCTGTGGGTCCAGTTGGGCCAATCCGTTCAAAGCGTCGTCCAAGGCGATGAAATCAATCGACCGCCCTCGCATCAGCACGCCAGCGTCAAGGGTGAGATTGACTACTCCTCCGCCACGCTTTGCGGCACGACGATCGCGCTCGTAACGGGAGAGAATCTGTCGCATTACCATGGCACACACAGCCACAAAGTGGGCCCGATTTTGAAACGGCGACTGCGGATATTTCTCGAGGTGAAGATACAACTCGTGAACCAGAGCAGTGGTTTGAAGTGTCCGCTCAGTCCGTGCTTTCCGTAAATGCCGGTGAGCGAGTCGTCGCAGGTCGTCATACAGCAGCGGGACCAAGGCGCAGAACGCCTCCTGATCACCCTCGCTCCATCTGGCCAGTAAATCGCCGATGACCGGTGGGTTCGACATACCCCGCCCTCGCCCAAACTGGTGAGAAAAATACCCACAAACTGTTATTTAGTCAATGGTTTACAGCAAACATCTCGAACAATTTCATGGGCGCTTAACACGGGCCCCGCTGGCGAAACCAAAAAAAGTAAGTGTCCATGAGCTAATTCGCCGAGAAATTGTTTTTTAGATAAGTAAGACAGAATTTTGAAGGAGAAGCCACCATGCGCGCCAACCGAATCGCGTCCATCATGTACTCGGGCCTTTTGTTGCTTGCCGCCCTGCCTGCGAATGCTCAGGTGGTCGGGCAATCCGCTTGCACGAATAGTACGGAAACCGTTCTTGTTTCCAACCTCACAAACTACTTTGGCGCCGAAGGCGCCGGCCTTGCTTTGGGCAACGGTTACCTTTATGTCGTAGAGAATGTGAATTTCGCTGGAACACCCCCTTATCCCTCGGCCTTCATTTTGCAAGTGAGTATGGACGGGAGTACGCAGACGCAGCTCTCGAATCCGGGCTTTGGCAACCTTACGGCCGTCGCCTTGGACGCCAGTGGGAATCTCTATGCGGCCGATGGCAATGGTGCTCCCAACACGTTCTTCACGCAACCGGTGGCGAACAACCTCGTGTGGAAGTGGGACGGTTCAAGTTGGTCGAAGTACATCACCGGCATTACGAATCCGACCGGGCTCGCCTTTGACGCAAGTGGAAATCTCTACGTTGCGTCATTCGGCGATGGGCAAACCACCTTTGGAAGCGTGTTCAAGTACGACACTAGCGGGAACCTGCTCAGCACAGTGTGGACTGCACCAGACTCTACTGCCTCCCCTTATGGCCTCGCAGTCGATCAAAGCGGCAATCTTTATATCGCCGGCTTCGGGGTGACCGCCAACGGCAGCAGCATATATAAGGTGCTTGCCTCTACGGGTGCCTACTCCGTCTTCGCAAACCCAGGTTTGATCGAGCCGACATCCCTTGCCTTCGATGCTCCGGGAAATCTCTATGCTTCGTACTATAACAGTCTGAAAATCCTTCGCTTTGCCCCAGATGGTTCTTATGTTGAGTTTCCGGGCGGCGGCACCAGCGATGATGCTTCGAATGCCATTGTTGTAGATGCTCAGGGGGACGTGTTCACAGTAGTCAACGGGGGAAGAACTACGCCTAATCCGGCCCTGGTAAAGCTTACTGGACTAACTTCCTCGAACTCCGGGGCCCTCAATTTTTCGTCTTCCATGAATCCCAACGCGGCATGGATGTATTCTTACTCGAGCGCGTCAGCCTCTTCTCTGCTGCAGACTTCCAGCACAGGCGGCCTTCAGTTCCCATCCGGCCAGGCAGCGAGTCCCGGCCTCGATTTCTGGACGGCTGGTTTGGACTCGCCAGCCTTCGATCCTGATGTGTTTGCCAATGTCACGAACGCCATACTCTCTACGGGCTGCTGCGACCCACTTTCTCCTGGAGCGCTTGGTCTCCAACCGTCCGTGGTCACATCGGGTCCCTACAACTCAGTTGTCCAGTGGAATGCGCCGGGAGATGGCAACTACTTTATTGCCGGCCAATTCTCCGGTGCCGATTTTGCCGGGCCGACGATGACCACTGCCTCTGTCGTGACCCCCACGGGCCCCATCTTGGGCACAACTCTGGTCAACGGCTTCGGAGCGTCATCCGTCGTCCCATTCTCCAGTGCACTCAGCGTGATAGGATCTGCGCAATCGTGTACGAACGTTCTCTTCACAGTCGCTCCTGGAAGCAACAACCTGTCCACACAACTGGATGTGGTAGCGATCCCGAACAACAACAACAACAACTTCTTCTCGCCTCAGCCTTCCCTCTGGTTTGGTTCTCAGAGTGTTGGATCGGCTAGCACGGCACAGACAGTCACATTCACCGATGCAACCACGGTCTCAAGCGTGACGATCGTTGGCCAAAATGCCGCCGACTTCGTGCTTCAGTCAGACCAGTGCACCGGCGCGACAGTAACTTCGAGTTGTCCAGTCTCAGTCGCATTCCAGCCCACAGTTCTCGGCGCCCGCTCTGCGTTGCTCCAGGTTACCAGCAGTGATACCAACTATCCGGTATCGAGCATTCCGATCGCCGGCGTAGGCACGACAAATACGTTGCTGTCTTTGACCTCTAGCTCAGCCTCCCCGAGCTACGGGGCGAGTCTTACGTTTACGGCGACAGTTACTCCGTCGGGCAGCACCACGCTAGTCCCTGCCGGCGCGGTTCAGTTCTACGACGGGACCAACGTGCTCGGAACGCCTGTAACCCTAACTGGCAGCCAGGCACAATACCAAACCTCGTCATTATCAACTGGCGCCCACAATATCGAGGCAGCTTTTATACCGAGCGGCGGCGGTTCCGTCGGTGTTTCGGCAGGCACATTGGCGGTTAGCATCAACAAGGCGACTCCAATCATTGTCTGGCCTCCAGCCACTATCACTTATGGAACGACCGTCATGGCCGCGCTGAATGCCACGACGACAACGAGTGTTTCTGGAAGCTTCACTTACTCCCTGAACGGAGCTCCTTTATCCGGAAACGAGATCGAGAACGCCGGGTCTTACACCTTGAATGCGGTCTTCACGCCGACTGACACGACCGATTACAACACGGCTACCGCGAGTACCTCGTTGCAAGTGAATCCTGCCGCCCCCAGTGTGACCTTTACCGGCGCTCCGACGAGCGCCGCCTACCAATCGACCTTCACGGTCACGGCCACGACCAACGCCAGTAGTGTGCCGAGTATAACGGGAACCGGGGCCTGCACGGTCGGCGCAGTGAGCGGCATGGCAGCCAGTGCCACGGCAACCGTCACCATGACCAGCGGAACCGGTACGTGCAGTCTGACGGCAAGCTGGGGCGCAGATAGCAACTACAG
>Ga0307475_10000109_pt1 | contig 47498 bp, 42 predicted proteins | sample atmos_gasesECM1C_FD_203317 | JGI IMG/M metagenome (GOLD analysis project Ga0307475, IMG submission 203317) | Hardwood forest soil microbial communities from Morgan-Monroe State Forest, Indiana, United States - atmos_gasesECM1C_515 | ecosystem: Environmental > Terrestrial > Soil > Temperate... | reverse complement strand
GACCTCATGTCCAGATTGACATCTTCGGCACAGGGTTTGTCGCGAAGAGCGACGGAAAAATTATCACCAATCACCACGTCGTCGAACCTTGGTGGAAAGACCAGGATATGAAGGAGCTCCTCGATCATGGCGCTAGCGCTTACGTTTTGGCCTACGAGGCTTACTTCCCCGGAAAAGCGGAGGGTCTGCGCGCCAAACTCGATCGCATTTCTTTGAAGGCGGACGTCGCCACTCTTCAGCTCGAATCTCCGCTCCCACGCAACTCCGCGGTGCTCGAACTCGACGACCGTAACGAATCCACCGTTACGGGAGACCCTGTGGTATTGATTGGCTACCCCACCGGAATTGAAGGCATTCTCGCGAGGGCAGGCACGGACGTGGCCCAGAAAATCGCGGGCGGCAGTGAAGATGTCAGTGGCATCATGACGCAGCTCGCGTCCCAGCGCCTGATCCGGCCGACCACTACTCAGGGCCACATCGGCGACGTTCTCGAGGACAAGATCGTCTACGACGCCGCCACGACCTCCGGTGGTTCGGGTGGACCGCTCTTCAATCGCGAGGGAAAAGTGATCGGCATAAATTTCGCTGTACTCAGAGATTTTGGCGGCTCGAACCTTGCTGTTCCCGTCAAGTACGCGAAGGACCTCCTGAAGTAGAGGCTCCCAGACCGCGATGGAAACGCCGCGCAGACTGCCTGTGGAGCAACGGATTTCGGTTCAAACTTGCCCGCTTAAAACGAACATGCGTATATTCTTTGTCGATGCAACGAATCGAAACCTCCCTGCCAGGTGTGTATGAACTGCGTCCCACAGTCCATCGCGACTCGCGCGGCGCTTTTCTTGAGACTTACCACCACGCTAAATTCCTGGACCTCGGTATCAAAGACACCTTTTTTCAAGATAATCACTCCATCTCCGCGGAACCCTCCGCGGCCTTCACTATCAATTGCAGCATACCCAAGCCAAGCTCTGTCGCGTCATCGAAGGCGAAGCTTTGGACGTCGCGGTGGACATTCGCGTCGGCTCGCCACATTTTGGCAAATGGACGAGCGTCTGCCTCTCCGCGAAGGAACAAAACCAAATGTATATCCCGGCAGGTTTTGCTCACGGCTTTTTGGCCCTGACGGACACGGTTCAGTTTCTTTACAAATGCAGTAATTACTATGCTTCGTCTGACGAGTACGGCATTCTTTGGAACGACCCCGCTCTCGCAATCGACTGGCGTGTCTCGAGTCCAGCGCTTTCGCAAAGAGACGCCCAAAATCCCAAACTCGCCGACGTGCAGCAGCAATTTCTACCGCGGTACTCCCAATGAAACCAAGGATCTTGCTGACGGGGCAAGACCGGCCAACCAGGTTCGGAACTCACCCGATTGGTGCCAAGGCTGGGAGAAGTGTTAGCGCCGAAGCGAAACGAGTTGGACCTGCGCGAGCCGAGAAAAATTCGCCAAATCATGCGAAGTACAAAACCGCAACTGATTGTCAACGCAGTGGCCTATATTGACGCAGCGGAAACCGAGTAGGCCAGTTTCCAGACAAAAGATCCCCGCTCCGAAGGGGCGGGGATCTACGCTAACGGAGAACGCCGATTCTCCATTTCACGCTAAGCCAGGACGTTACGTCTTCTTCCGGCGAAAGGCACCGAGTGCCAACAACCCCGTCCCCAGCAACGTAAGGCTGGCGGGTTCTGGCGCGGGCGTGGTGAAGAAATCGCCGTAGGCGAAACCAGTCGGGTCAGTCGACGAAATTGTGACGCTGGTAACGTCTGAGCCGGTGTAGCCGAAGAAAGCAGCACCAGAGTCCCCTTGTACAGCCTGCGTAATCGAAGCACCGGTGCTAAGTAGAAGAGTGACGTCGAACACGGCGAACTGCTGTGGCTCAATGAACATGCCGAGGCCGCCGACGGTCGGAGTAATTGACGCCGACACTGGCGTGGCTGCGCCATTGATTACCACTTGGCCAATATATCCACCGGACCATGTTGCCCACCCATCCCCGATGCTGGTAACCGTCTGAGTCGTAGCTGCAGTCAAACCCAGAACAGTCCCATCTCCCAATGTGACCGAGGTCACGGCAGTGCCATCGGGAACGCCCAGGCTTTGAGTTTCCGTGAACGTTCCGACCGCCGCTTCCCAGGCAGCAAGACTCGTAAACGTGGCGTCAGCATGTGCCACAGCTGGAAGCATTAGTACTACTCCTAGTGATAAGGCACCTAGAATGGCGAAGAAAGCACTTTTCCTTGAACTCGACGACATAAGTTCCTCCTATTTGACTGTTTGTAACAGAGCCCCTGACATCGAAGGCAGCGCGACACACTCCAAGGCTTTGCACGCCCAGAGAGCAACAACAACTGCGGTAAGCCCAGCACCTGAATTGCCAAAGCAAACCGTAGCGTAACGTGCCTGTAATCAACAAATTGCTCTCGAAAACTCCGCGCAAAGTGGAAGTTCGTTGCGCAGGATGAGCGCGTTTCTGTGCAAATCCCGTGCCGCTCCTAATCATGGCAGTTTGCAAGGGCAGCCTCGACTCTGGGTAATGATCGCGCGGGAAGGCTTTTGTCGGTATCAAGAGCTGCCCACACACTCACGTGCAAGAAGGGGTGAGTCTTACACTCGGCCCTCTACCTACTGACTTTTCTTCAAGTCAGTGAGGGCCTGACGTATTTCGTCGGCACGCTTGGACTTTGGATCCAACTGGAGGGCTCGCTCGAAGCTGGACTTCGCGAGCGCGACCTTCTCCGACTTCTGGTAGACAACCCCCAGGTGGTAATGGTACGTGGAGTTCTGAGGAGCCTCCTTGATTGCCTCTTGAAGCAAATGAACGGCGTTTTCATATATACCCATTTTGTAGTAAGCCCAGGCGAGGGTATCCGCCGTGTTCGCGGAGTTCGGCATTCCGTGGCGGGCCGTCTGCGCCAGGGACAGCGCATAATTGACATCGCCGCCATGTTCGAGGAGCAAGAAACTCAGGTTATTGGCCGCAGCCGGCTGGTCAGTCTGGATCTGGAGCACTTTCTGGTCGAGCTGTTCCGCGCGCTGCCAATTGTTACGCCGCTCTTCGAGCGAACCAAGAGCAAGGTAGAGACGCACGTCCGAAGGGTTTTCGCGAATGGACTGATCGTAGGTGCTAGCGGCCTGATCTTGCTGGCCGGCGGCGTCCTGTATTTGAGCCAGGAGAAGGCAGGCGTTGACATTGTTCTTGTCCAGTCTCACAGCGTTCTCCAGGGCGCTTTGCGCTTCCGTAGTTTTGTGGTTGCCTAACAACATCGCACCGAGAAGAAAGTAAAAGGCGGAGTCATCCGGAACCTTCGCGACCTGCGCTTGCACACGCTGCAGAGCCTTTTCCGGTTGTTTCTGCATAACGAAGACGGTGACCAAGCCCTGCAATGCGTCGCGCGCGCGGGGTGTGTAATCGAGGGCTTGTTCGTAGAACTGTTCTGCTTCCTGATAGCGCTTCTGCGACATCCGTAAGTCACCCAGCCTCTCGCAAGCGATGAAATTTTTCGGGTCGAGCTCCAAGGCATGGCGCAGGTCCTTTTCTGCCCCGGACGCGTCGCCCTTCTTCATCAGCGCGGTGCCGCGCATGAGATACCCCTGCGACGCGGAAGGAGCATAAAGGAGCCATGCGGAAGCGCTTTGTTCCAATAGGCTTAAGTCGCCCTTCATGAGCGCGACGGTCGCGAGATGCTCTTGAGCGTCCAGGGTCGAAGGCTTCAATTTGACTGCCTCGCGCCACTCCCTTTCCGCCGCCGCAGAATCACCTGTCCTACTATAGGAGGTGCCAAGCTGCGAATGTGCCGCGGGATTCTCCGGATTGCTCTTGATGGCTTCCTGGAGAACGGGTAATGCTTCGGCGGACTTATTCTGCAGGTTCAGAACCTGGCCTTTGAAGACAAGGCCATCGGCGTCCTTTGCATTCTGTCCCAGTATATCGGTGTTTAATTTCATGGCCTGATCGAATTGCTTGTTCTGAATCAAAAGCTGGACGTAAAGCTTCTTGACAGCGAGGTCTTTGGGGTGTTCCTTGCTCAGGGAAGCAAATTCGGAAAGAGCTTTCGTGGAATCGCCGGTGGAGAGGTAGAAATCTCCCAGCATTCGGTATCCAACCGGGTTATCGGGCATGGCCTTCTTGGCATCCTGCAAGACTTGTTCGACCTGATCCTTTCTTCCCAACGAGAAGTACAGAGCGGCCAGGGCGGCGGGGGGAACAGGGCTGTGGCGATCGGCTTCGATGGCTTCGCTGTATTCAACCTCGGCCTCCGACAACCTGTGCTTCCGTTGGTAAAAACTGGCAAGACCTAAACGAGCAGGCAAAGATTTCGGATCTAGCGAAACGGCTTTCCGCAGGTTCTGCTCCGCTTCTGGGATCTGCTGCGCCTTCTCCTGGAGGAGTCCCAGGGTGAGATATGGCGCGGCTTTGTCCGGTGCCATTTGGGCGGCGTGCTGTGCCTCTTCGATTGCCACCTGCGTATTTCCCAGTTGGGCGTTGCTGTTGGCTAGCAATAGCTGGGCGCCAACATCGTTCGGGTTTTCCTTGAGGATGAGAGTTGCCCGGTCCCGAGCATCCGGGAACCGCCTGCCTTGGAAAAGGAGATTTGCCAGGTCCAGCTGAGCCTGCCAATTTTTCGGTTCTAGCTCGACGACGGTAGAGAGTTCCCGAAACGCATTGGAAAAGAGGCTCTGCCGAAGGAAGCATTGCGCCAGTTGATAATGCGCCGGTGCAAAATTCTTGTCGATCTGGAGGGCGTTTCCAAACTGAATGGCCGCCTCCGGATACTTGCCTTGCTGAAAGTAATGCGCGCCACTCTCAAGATACTTCTGCTTACGCGCGTTGGGATCGCGAAAGCAGCCAGCGGTCACCAGAGATAGGGAGACGAAAATAAAGAGAAAGCTAGCCTTAATCGGTAATTTCATTGCCCTGCCTTCATCGTTGGCAAATGGTGTGTGTCGTGAAACGTCGCGCAAAGGCACCCGAAGTACCATGCATAGGCATGGCCATTTCTGTAACTATAGCTTATTATCGGCCCAATTCACCGTCGTTGCGCGATTAGAATGCCTGCATCTAGGCAAAAATAGAGCGGGCATCCCCTGCAGGGTCTGGCGCTAGTCAGGCCTCGAAACGTCCGAAAATGAGACTAGCGATTAGATTCGCACCGCCGGAAGAGACCGACCAAACCAAACAGACCGCAGCCCAATAGGGTCAGACTCGCAGGTTCCGGCGCGGAGGTGACGATACCCGTGTGAGTGAATGGAGTGCTGAATACATTGCCGATAGGCACGTTTGCGTTCGAGGTCGTAGACCGTTAGAGCTTGCCCACTAATGGCTATAGTTTCACCGTTAGAGAAGGGCGCGCAGGAGCGCTACGTGCCGTCACGACGGATCGCACCAACTTGAAATACTGGCGATCATCGAATTCCGCACCAGAAATCCTGGTGTCTCGGCAGGGATAGGAAAGTGCCACATTGTGGAATCTAACTGGGACTGACACTCTGAACCTATTCAATCGGCCAGGACCGGAAGCTTACCTGTAACCTTCAGAGTATAAAGCTTTTACGTGACAGGACGCAGTTTCTAGGCAGGGAGTGAGCCTCGGAGAAGAACTTGCTCCCCAGGAGGCTGGCAAGGAGTGCTGCGGAAGCGGGAGGGTAGACTCACCCTTCGTTTGGCATGCCAACCAGGTTTTGGAAATGAGCACAACGACAAACCGCATCTCAGAGCCGGCTGACGGCGGATTGGTGTACGGCCAAGGTGCGACGATGCAATCGCTGAACGCCAAGGTGGCGGAGATTGCTCGGACCGATATCCCGGTCTTGCTGATTGGCGAAAGCGGGACAGGTAAAGAGGTTTACGCGCGACTCATTCACCGTCTTTCGAGTTTCAGCGAAACACCACTGATGAAAGTGAGCTGTACGGCGCTGGACGCAGGGCGAGATCTTCTGAGCCAAGTGCAGCAGAGTTTGCAACGGACGAACCATACCGGAGACGCGAGTGGATCGCTGTTTTTGGACCGCGTCGATGAACTGGATCTAAGCTGCCAGCGTGTACTCCTTTCCGTACTCTCAGATGGGGAATTAACAAGCGGCCCACGCCAAGCGAGGATCCGCTTGATTTCCTCGACGTCGCAAAATTTGGAGAAAGAGGTCGCTGCTGGGCGATTTCGCCGCGAGCTGTATTTTCGGATCAATGGCCTGTGCTTGCACCTGCCGCCTTTGTGCGAACGCAAAAAAGACATTCCGGCATTGTTCGGCTATTTCCTTGCTAAACACGCTGGCGAATTAAAGAGGCGAGCTCCGTCATTGAGCAGTGAGGCCATGGATGCTCTCACGTCATACGACTGGCCCGGGAACATACGGGAGCTCGAGAACATGGCCAAAAAGATCGTTGCACTTGGAGACGCGGGGGCGGCGATCGGTGATCTGCACGCGACTACGCTCGCCATCACGAAGCCGAGGGATTGCGCGTGCGCTTCCTCTTTCAAGGCGGCAGCGCGGGCGGCTTCCCGACGTACGGAGCGTGAGCTGATTCTGCAGGCGCTCGCGAGAACCCGCTGGAACCGGAAGCGGGCGGCTCAGGAGCTCCAAATCAGCTACAAGTCGTTGCTCTATAAGATCAAGCAAATTGGCATGGAAGAACCGGATGCGGAAGAACTGTAGAGGAAGGAATCGATGAGTCTCTCAACCTGCTTTTTCATGGCGACCTGGCTAATCCTCGCTCCTGGACAGGCCCGGGTGCCACAAGAACAGACGACACCGGAGACGGCTAGTCAGAAACCTGCCGCCGCCGTGATGACGGCAAGTTTACAGAGGTCCGCGAATGATCCCGCGTATGAAATTGGGCCGCAAGATGTTCTGCGTATCGATGTCTGGAAAGAGCCGGAGATTTCGCGCACGGTTCCAGTGCGGCCCGACGGAAAAATCTCACTTCCGCTGTTGAACGATGTACAAGCCGCAGGGGTAACGGCAATGCAGCTCGCGGCGGTAATCGGCGACGGCCTGAAGAAGTACGTCAACAACCCGCAGGTAACGGTCATCGTATCGGAGATTAACAGCCGACGCGTTTATGTTACGGGCGAGGTCACGCGCTCCGGAGCGTATCCATTATTGCCTAACATGACGGTGCTGCAGGCGCTTTCAAGCAGCGGCGGGTTTACGCAGTTCGCCAAGCTAAAGAGCATTTACGTTCTGCGGATTGAGGATGGCAAACAGGTGAAGCATCCATTCAGCTACAAGGATGTCGTGAACGGAAAAAAGCCCGAGGAAAACATTTTGTTGCAGCCGGGCGATGTAATCGTAGTGCCGTAGAGGTGAGGTATGGTGATGAAATGCTGGATAAAATTCTTAATGGCGTCACTGGTCGCGTATCTTCTTTTCGGTGTGTCGCCGATTCTGGCCCAAGAACAACAGGAGGGGGGAGCTCCCAAGTCGGCGGCGCATGCATATCCGCCCTTGATCGAAGGAATTGGCGATCAACAGACGAATGACCTGGACCAAATGGCGAACCCACATCCGGATGATCGCCCCCTCACGGGTGTTCAAGCGTTTACTCTTGGCACGCCGCCGGTGCGTCACAGCTATTGGGTACCGGGCTTTCAGTACGGCAACTTTGTCCGATCCACTCCCCAGAATCAACCCGGCTTAACGGATTGGAACACGACGAGTTACTTCGCGGCGACCGCGAGTCTCTTGGAAGCATGGAGTCACGCCCAACTGACCGTAAACTACTCGGGCGGCGGATACGTCTCCACCGACAGTACGCAGGGCAACGGGTACTACCATCAGCTCGCGTTCGCGCAGACCTTTGAATGGCAAAGGTGGCAACTGGAATTTCTGGACCAGTTCGCCTATCTCCCGCAGAGTCAGTTCGGTTTTGGCGGAACAACAAACTTCTCCGTACCGGGAGTGGGTGGCTCTCTCGGGGCTGGTCAACCTGGATTGCAGCCAAACTACGTGCCCAATCAAACTATTTTCTCGGCGTTGGGATCTCGTTACAGCAACTCTTTTGCCGCACAAGCAGTCTACGCGCTCAGTCCGCGAGGATCGATTACGCTGGTTGGTTCGATTGGTATCCTGCGCTTCTCTGAGGCAGGCAATATCCAGAGCAATGACGGAATCTTCAGTGCAGGCTACAACTACGCGCTTACGTCAAGAGACACCCTTGGCTTGCAGTACCGCTTCAGCGGGTATCGGTACATCGGCAGTCCGCAAGCTCTAGATGATCACGTGGTGCAACTGGCCTACGGACGCAAGATCACTGGGCGGCTTGCGCTGCAGCTCTATGGCGGGCCCGAGGTGACGAATTTCCAGGTGCCACTTGCCGGCGTGAGCAGGCGAATTTCCGGATCAGGCGGCGCGACGTTGCTTTGGGATGTTTCGCGTGGCGCGGTGTCACTGAGCTACATACATGGCGTGAGCGGGGGCAGTGGCGTATTTACGGGCTCATCGACTGATTGGTTGCAGGGGGTCGTGGGCCGCCAACTCACTCGCGAGTGGCACGCCAATATCAATTTCGGGTACGCTCGAAACGCGTTTCTCGGCGCAAACGCCCAGCAAAATGGGCAGACCTATGATTCGTGGTACGCCGGCGCCGGTTTGGATCGACCGCTGGGCCGCGACGCAAGCCTTTCGATTGGGTATACGGCCTACATACAAAGCTCAACTCTGCCGGTTTGCGTGACGGGCACGTGCGGGGCCAATTTTACCCAGCACCAGGTTTCTCTTAGCTTTCAATGGCGCCTGCGACCACTTGTGCTTCGGTAGGCGGCGTTTTCAGAAAAATGGAAATGGTGCAAGCCTAGGCAAGTGCGAGAGGGTTGTTGGCGCGGCTAAAAGTGAGAGCGTGAATACATGTACCAGAAATTTTTCGGGCTGCGAGAGAGTCCTTTCCGAGTCAACCCTGATCCTCGCTATCTTTATCTAACTAGAGAGATCGAGGAAGCACTTGCGGGGCTGATGTATGGCATCAAGACGCGCAAGGGATTCGTCACGCTCATCGGCGAGGTCGGGACAGGGAAGACCACGCTGGTAAACCGCCTGCTCGAATGGTTGCGGCTGCAGCAAGTCAGGACCGCGTTCATCTTCAATTCGCGCGTGAATAGCACACAGCTGTTTGAATTCATTCTGGCGGAATTCGATATTCCGTGCGAGTCGCGTTCTAAGAGCCAGCAATTGATGAAGCTGAATCAGTGGCTGCTAGAGCGGCATAACGCGGGCGAAACGGCTGTGCTGATCATCGACGAGGCCCAGAATCTTACGTATCCGGTGATGGAAGAAATCCGCCTGTTGACAAATTTAGAGACAGCGACGGATAAGCTCCTGCAAATTGTCCTGTCAGGGCAGCCCGAACTGGAAGAGAAACTAAAATTGCCACAGCTCCGTCAGCTTCGGCAGCGTATCAGCGTACGCTGCAAAACATTACCGCTCACGAATGAACAAACGCGCGAGTATATCGCGGAAAGACTGCGTATTGCGGGAGCCAACGGTCAACCGATCTTTAGCGCGAAGGCAATGGACATTGTGCATAAATACGCGTGCGGCATCCCGCGCGTCGTGAACTTATTGTGCGAGCACGCCCTGACCAGTGCGTACGTGGAAGAACAGCGCCCCATCGAGCCGCCGATTGTGGAAAACGTAGCGCGTGAGTTCGAGCTCGACGAGATTGCACCAATAGCCCCTCTTGGCAGCTTGGCGGTCACTCAAGACGTGTACAACTCAGAGTCCTTCGTGCAGAATCTCGGAGAAGCGCTGTCGCGCTTCCGTATCGGTCCTCCCACGCCAACCCGCGAACGGAAGTAGTTTCTGAGTTTCGAAACGCGCAACAGCAGATATGCGGGGAAAGGCGGCTCCGAAAAGCTAAGACTTTGATAATATACGCTATTTTTTGCGCGTCTGGGGAGGTGTGGGTCTGGTTGGTAAAAACAGTGGGCCTGAGGAAGGCCCGAGAGGAGGGGCGATGGAGCCCGCCAACCAAGGAGAAGTGCCGAAGTTGAGCCAGGTGATCCAGATTGATGAGGGGAAGATTCAGGAGCACCTGGAAGAAGTGGTTCGCAGCACGGTGACACGCGGGCGAGTACCTACGAGCAGCGGCTGCAGACGAAGGCGCTGTCGCCGCCTGCATTTTGAATCTATGGATTTACGCCCGGCCGCCATTGCAGTCGAACGCTGGCAATCTCGCAGCGTCCTGTCACTTCCCGACTGGGCTCTCAGCCTTGCTGGCGATGTCGGCTCAAAATGCGCGGTGGCCGCCGCCAATCGCAAGCACTTACTCAGGATTCGTGTTAGAAACCACGCTTCAGAGAGAGATAAGGAACCAACGCGACTTCCACCAACCCGGGGAGGGGATCTTCCCAACTGAAGACAGCCTCTTCATCGTAATCGAGCAGCGACCGAAGATAAGCGTGCCAAGGCACGTTGCCTTTCAGGATTCCTAGCGCTCCCGTGGGCAGGTCGGTGAGCATGCGGATCCAGCGAATTCCTGCCTTGCCCCGGAGCGGTTCAGTCGGTTCGCCCATCTGATCCGCGAAGAGCAAATAGGGGAAGTCAACGCCGGCTCGACGACCGATTGTGTGGTAACCCCAGGTACGCCCGTTCACATCCAATAGGCGGTATTGCCCGTCGCGAGGATCGCGCTTGTACTCGAGCTCGACCAGCCCATAGAAGTCGATGGCGCGTAGAAAGCGTTGGGAATATTCCTCCAATATAGGCATTTCGACCGACTCGACGTAGGTGCTCGCGCGCCCGAATTCCAAGGGATGTTGCCTGCGGCGGCACACGACGAGACTGGCCACTGATTGTCCCTGTTTGAAGAGCGAGCAGAAGGCGTACTGGCAGCCCCCATCGCCTGGGATAAGATCTTGGATCATAATCTCATCGCGCGGCATGAATTGCGCGGCGCGCTCGAAGAGTTGTCGCAATTGAGCGGGAGTGTCGGCGCGCCAAGCTTTGTCCCCGGTCGCATAGATGAAGTGCTCTTTTATCGCGGGTTTGAGCGCGACAGGAAAATGACCGTCGATCTGTTCCAGGTCTCTTGGCTCCCGAACGCACCAAGTTCGCGGCGCTGGGATTCCCAACTTTTCGGCTAGGCCGTAGGTGTTGCGTTTGTCCCAAAGCCATTTAACCGAATCCCAAACAGAGGTGGTAACGCGAAAGATTTCCCCAAGTTCTTCGCGGTGCTGGGACAAAGCAGCAACGGTTTCATCTCGTGTGGGGTAGAGCACCCAGCCCTGAAGCCCTCGCTTCCGACCCACCTCCATCAGGGCCTGCACAGTCTTGTTTGCATCGCCAAGCGATGAAACGCGTTGAGCGAAAGTGGTATAGCGAGAGTAACGGGCGATAGAGATCTCGTCGTCGACCACACCAATCGGCACGCCGTGGCGGCCGAGACTGCGAACAATTCCGAGTCCCTGATAGTCACCCCCAATCACGAGGGCGCCGACTTTATCTGCGCGCATGTTTCCCGGTCCCTGACCTGAGACTGCGGCAGAGATCGGCGACGCTTGTCGTGGGAACGCGCGGGCAAAATCAGTCTGACTCGGCCCGTCGATGTCGTTGTGGCTCATCTGTTCGGTTTCTCTGATTGATAAAATTTACAATGTGCCGAAGGGTATCTCGTGCAATCCGAAGATTTCAAAGCGCAAGTCGCCAATCTTCAGTAGAAATGAGGATCCCCAAAACTTGGGAGGTCACGCGGTGGACCGATTTGTCTCTGGCGAGCATAAAGCTTCTTCACCGTTCGTTTGGGCCGTAGCCTTCCCCGCGATGCGGCGGATCAGGGACCGGGAAGCATAATGTGTCCCGGAGACAAATTGCATTACCGGACCAAAGCTCCAAGCGGCTGGGGCACCGAGGATGTGCAAACCCTCCACGGAAGTTTCGAGCCCTGGCTTCAAAATAGGATAACCGTTGTGGCTACGGATGGCTTGCGCCAAGTCGTCCGAGAGGAATTTATACTTTGCAACATTCACTCGGTATCCTGTCCCTAAAAGCACGTGGTCAACGATTCGATCGCTCCCGTCGTCCAATCGAACGTTCACTTTTTCGCCGACTGCCTGGACGGAAACAACACTTCGTCCGAGCCGTACCGGCACGCCCCGGAGCCTAGTCTCTAACCAACGCGCGGCCGCAGGCCGAACCGCCCGCTTGCGGAGACGGTCCTGAAGCCAGCGGGGGAGTCGCCTCACCAAGTCCGGCCGCGCCATTAGCTGGCTGATGCCTGCGGGACCAACGTCAGTGGGAGCGTAGAGTACCTTCCTAATGAAGGGCCCCATGCCATGATGAAGTGTTTTGGACGCCCAGCCTTGAAGCCAGTGAATCGTGTGTGTCCTCGCGACCACTTCGGCTTCGGTGCCGCCCTCATGTAGCAAGGCAGCCGATTCCAGCGCACTTTGCCCGCCGCCGATTACAAGCACGCGCTTTCCGGAAAATTTTCCAAGGTCACGGTGTTCCGAGGTGTGGGACGCCAGCGAAGACGGGAGGCCTTCGAATTCTGGCGGCCGCCAAGCGAATGAACCGATGCCGACGGCGACAATCAGGCGGCGTGAATGGACAGCGTCGCCATCCTCGAGAATGAGCCGGAATCCCTTCCCGTTGGACTCGACGCGTGCGATCTTCCGTTGATCGAGATCAGGCACAGCCTGACGCTGATACCATTGTCCATACTGGACAAAGGTGTCGAGCGAAACCGGCCTGGCAGATGTTCCGGATCCCGCTGGCAGATAATTGCCAGTGGCCGCCTGATACGCTTCCAACGTTAGCGAGCGGTGCGGGTCCGCAATCTGCGTCGCGGTCCAATTGGAGCGTAGAAACATGCCAACTGGCATGTTGCGCTCCCAAAAAGACATGGGCTCGCCGAAAACACATACATCTAGGCCTTTGACAGCGCGCAGGTGCGCGGCTGCCGACAAACCATAAGGGCCAGCACCGATTACCGCTATGTCCCACTTTGTCATAGGTCGTTCCTTGTCCTTGAAGAGCTACTCCGGAACCAGCATTCCTTTCGGATCCTGGTCCGAACGTGCCGGATATGGTACATCTCGTCGTGTCGTTGGTGACGCTCTGAAATCAAAGATTTGCAGCGGGACGTACCGCTCATCTAGCCAACACCAGCAAGCTGTATCCCCCCAGAATCCGGACTGTCAGGTCCTTATGAATCCCGAAGCACATCTTCCTGGGCAACCGGACGATTCTCTTGAGCAGTTCATCTCCGAGCTCGATGGACCGGGGTGTGTAAAAGTAGTCGAGGATCTCATAACCCACATCTCTGAGCGTTTGCAGGGCCGTCTCTTTGGTGAAGTACTGAATGTGTCCGAACAGTTCTCGGCGTTTCAGGAGGCCCCGTCTGCGTAGCACAGCCTGCACACTCAAATCCAAAGGAATATGAAACATCTTCAGGTCGCTCTTCGAGCGGATGCGATTCAAAAAGCCGAAATAATCTTCGAGGTGTTCAATGACATCGAGAACTAGCATCACATCGAAGAAGGTGCCTTCCTCCTGACTGATGTCCGCCAATTTGAATTGAAGCCGTTCGTTCGCCCGACTCTTGCACATCTCCAAAGCCTGGGGCGAGATGTCGTAGCCCCAGAAACGGCAAGCGACATCCATCTTTTCTTGCAAAAGTTTAAGCACTTCTCCTGCGCCACAACCGACTTCGCAGATCCTCTTTGGCTGCAGCCGGTTCTTCTCCATCATTCGTAGAATTTGCCTGACCTTAAATGGAGATTCTTCAACGAACCAGTTCGGATTCTTCTCCAGATATTCACCGTCGGTATAGACATTGCGGTCGAGCACATTGCCCGCAAACTTTGGCGCTGATGTCATCTCTCGGGACTCGCTTTCTGCGGAGCTGAAAAGACTCCGTCGATCTCATACCTAAGGGTGTCGCCGGCAATCGCGGCATAGGCGAGCCGGGCTTGCTCCTTTCCCTTCCCCTCGATGCGCCAGGAGCTTCCGGATTTGACGAGATGCATCTGGCTCCTCATTCGCCACCAAGCAGCCACTTCCCTCGGCAAGGCGATCCAGGTTTCTCCCTGTGAGCGGAGCCTAGAAAGGTAATGAAGCAGCTCAGCGTAAACGCGCCGGGGCGTTTCCGTCAGGATATAGTCCGGGTGGATGATGAAGCTGATGAGGCCATGTTTCTCTCGGATCAGTGAGATCTGCTCCTTCCAGAGCCGTGTTGAATAGTCGCTAAGGATATGGAAAAGCGAGTAATCCTGCGTTGCCGTGAGCGGAAGTTCCAGTATCTTACCGTTGAAAAAAGGCATAACCGTGCAGCAACCGCCGCCTTGGGGATCCAGATGCGCCACATTCGGGATGGACATGTCGTATGAGAAATCGAGCGCATCGTACCAGTCGACATTTCGATACAAAACGGCCGACCGGAAGCCCACTGCGCCAAATTCCCGCGCATAGCCGTTGATTCGCGCCGCACGCTGCAAGAATTCTTGCCGGTCTCTGAAGAGATACCCATCATGATTAAGATCGTGAATGTTGACCTCGAAGCCCCGATTCCGGATGCTCTCCAGGAACGATTGCGAAACCGGGTATCGCTTTTCAGGGACGATTTGGAACGACGTTTTGATTCCGAACGAGTCGTTCAAATCCATCAGTTGTGGGCAAAAGTTTACGCCCGAAAATGTTTCCACATCGTGTGTCACCATGGCACAGCTGCGAGCTCCTTCTGGCCAGAACCAAATGAAGGGTACGTTGTCAACCTTGCGAGACCTCATCGAAAGAATTAGCAGTTGCTCGTGAATGTTTTCGACCGTTCGATCCACAGGCCACTTGGGAAAGGGAGCCTTGTCCCAGCCTCTAAGATACATCTTCTGAAGATGCTTGCGCACGGCGACAGGCATGAGCGGTCGTGCGAGGTAATACGCATTTCGCAGAATGTTCTTCGCGGAAAGTCCTGCTTTCTTGTCTGTGGAGTTGGTGAAGTAACGTTCAAAACGAAGGTTATCTACAACTTGAGCAGGATCGAAGGGCAGTTCAACCTTTGATCCGTTTGTCATCACGCGCGGACTAACATCGTGGAGCGGATCAGTCACAAACTTTGCAGGAATCCCTGAGGAACACTGCCCGAAGCAAGTGGCATCCAAGCCCAGTCGAAAGTATCCGGAGTCACGGGACAAATTCCCGCTGACCGCAAAGTCGGCACCGAGTCCCTGGCAGCGAAAACGGTCAGTCAGGAGGTGGTTCGTGCTGCTTTCTGGATCGATGGTCTTTGAAGTTGTGGACACGCTTTTGTCTCGCTATCCCATGTGCCGATAGAACATCTCGCCGACGGCGATCAGAAAATTATCGGGCATGTGGGCGAAGAGCGGCTTCGCAAGGCGCATCTTCCACTGCATGCCCGTCTTCTGGGCTGGGGAAGCAGAATACCGAAGGTAGGAACTTACGGATCGTGAGCTTCCCCATCGGTCCTTGAATGTGACCAGTCCAGATGCGTAAAGATCCGAGCGGCCCAAATCGAATTCATCGAACCCGTCACGTTTCGCTTCCTGGATAGTTTTCCAGAACAGTAATTGCATGCCGCCTAGGCGGTTGAATCTCGCGTCGCAGCAGCCATATTTGAAAAGCATGGAGCGCTTATAGCTCAAGGTGAGAATGCTCGCGATGGGCTGCCCACCTTTGGAAGCCACACGAATCTTAAGGCTGTCGCCGAGACAATTAATCAAGTGCCGAAACCAGTCAAGCGGCTGGGGAGGAAGTTGCTTCCGGTGGCAAGTCAACAACAGAAGCTTATAGAACTTGAGCAAAACCGACTCAGAACTTCCCTCTTCGTAAGTCAGGGCCTCTCGCTCGGCGCGTCGAATCTTTCTCTGTATGCAGCTCTTGTGAAAGGTCCGAAACAGCGTTTCGATCGGGGGCGTAAGATCGATCTTATGAAAATAGAAATCTACACTTTTCCAAAAGTCCTCTTGACCATTTACAAGCGTATTCAATGGTCTGATTTCAATGTATTTCCAATCCTCCCTGCGCAAATCTCGTTTAAGGGAATCGAGTAAGCATTGCAAGTCTGTCTCGCTATCTACCAAGGGCTCGCTATGATCCGAGAACGGCAATGAAACCATTCGGCGACCAGTCAGCCAACTGTAAATGCGACTCAAAGCCAGGCCATTGGCCAGCTCCGATCCCGGAGGTGAAGTTGTATAAACGACAGTTTCATAGCCGTAAGTGCGGCGCAACGTATCCAGCCACGCTGGCGCATGAAACACCGAGGCGCGGGGATGTCTCTCCAAGAACTCTGCCCATCGAGGATCCCTAATGGGATCAACTTGGTAAATACTCATTTTTATATCTCTGTTGCGGGTTCATCAAACTCAGAAACTGCCGCCAGGACGATCAGGATGCTTGTTTACTGAAAACTCTTTGATAAGCAGCAAGAAGATTCGGAACGGAATGCTTCCACGCGAGTTCCTCTTCCACTCTGATCCTTCCGAATTCTCCCATCCTTCTTCTCTCATCCGGCCGATCGAGCAACCAGAGAATCGTGTTGGCCAAGTCACAAGCTCGACGTTCTCCGTCAACGTACAGAGAGGCATCCTGGGCGCTAAATCTGCCTTCCTTCGACTCAAATTGGACAATAGCCTTGCCCAGAGCCATGTATTCCATGATTTTGATCATCGTAGAAATGTCGTTCATTTCACACGGTCTGTCCGGATTTACACACACGTCCGCCGTAGAGAGAATCTCCAGCAACTCCTGAAATGGAACCCAACCCGTAAAATTTACTGTCCCAATCAAATGCCGTTCTTCCACCATCGTGCGCAATTTTGCTAATTCAGGGCCTTCACCTATACAAGTAAAATGAACGTCAGTTCTTCCCGAGTTTTTGATATGTTGTGCAGTATCTAGCAGTATATCCAGGCCATCCTGCGGGCCCATCAAACCTACATATCCGACTAGATAGGTCTTGTTGTATTTCAACGCAGGATTTGGTGGAACAGCTTTGAAGGATTTCAAATCTGGCCCGTTGCGAACAATGAAGACATCGTTCGGGGAGACCTTACCTCTGCTGATGGCCAAGTCTCTGTAACTGGCATTCGTGGCTATGACCACATCGCTGAAGCGATACGTCAGCTTTTCAAGCCTTTGGATAACGCTGTAGGCTAATCCCTTCTTGCCAAATTTGGAAAGATAGAGTTCTGGGCTAGCATCGTGGTGGTCGAAAATGTATTTAACGCCCAGCCATTTAAAGGGAAGCGCAATGAGAAAAATGTCGTCCGGGGGATTGCACCCCTGAATGACGTGAAATCCGTGCCGCAGATAGATCCAGCATGCGAACACAAACTCCCAAAACAAGGCACAAGTATACTCCCACAGGTACCCGATCGGAGTGCCAGACTCTCTAGTTAAAGGATGTCGATAGATACGGACTCCATCCAACTCTTCATACACACGCACAGCACCCTCTCTCCGAGGGCACAACACAGTCACTTCATAACCGTTCGCGGTAAGCGAGAGAGCCTCGCCCCAAACACGGCTATCATGCGGAACGCATTCGTTTTCTTCGATAATCAGAACTTTTCGTTTCATAATGTCCATGATTGTTACCAACAAATTCCATCGTAATTGCCATTGCTGCTCAAGAGGTTCGAAATACGAACAAAATCGACAACAGCCTGACCATCGTGCAGGTACTCCGCTATGCTGTGAAAATCGGGATCATTGTTACCGATCACAAGAGTCTCGGCGTGCCTCAGTAGCGTTTCCATCTCTTCGACCATGAGCCTGGAAATGTGAGGAATGTGATTCAGAATGAAATCCCGGTTTGCACCAACCAAGCTTGCAACCCGCACGTTTTTGTCATAGATGCGTAGGTCGTAACCTTTGCCGAGAAGCCGTTCGATGATTTCAATCATCGGACTCTCGCGAAGGTCATCGGTGCCAGCTTTAAAACTGAACCCCAAAATACCAATGCGTTTGTGGCCCTTTGCTGTAATGAGTTGTAAGCCCTTAAGGATTTGTAATTCGTTGCTTGGCAAAATCGAATTGAGGATCGGCAGCGGCAAGTCGCGGGTCTTAGCTACGTAGCTAAGGGCTCGGAGGTCCTTCGGCAAGCACGAGCCACCAAAGGCAAATCCCGGCGAAAGATAAGCCGGTGAAATGTTGAGTTTCTTATCCTGACAAAAGATATTCATGACCGCATGCGAATCAACGGAAAGAGCTTTGCACAAATTACCAATCTCATTGGCGAATCCGATCTTCAGCGCGTGCCAGCTATTGTCGACGTACTTGACCATCTCCGCGGTCTCTAAATCGGTTCGGATCAGCGGCGCATCCAACTTCGCATAGAGCGAAGCTAATAGATCACCGCTGGCGGCATCGAACTGCCCAATCACTGTCTTCGGCGGGAAATTGAAATCTTTGACCGCGGAACCTTCCCGCAGAAACTCTGGATTATTGCAAACGCCGAACTCTTCGCCCGCCTTTTTGCCGGAGTACTCTTCCAGCATGGGTATGACAATCCCGTGCATGGTGCCGGGCAAAATGGTACTGCGGATGACGACGGTATGACGGGCGGGTTTATTTTTCAGTGCCTTTCCAATCATCTCGCAAACACGGCGGATATAAGTCAAATCCAGGTTTCCGTTGGGCTGGCTGGGAGTGCCGACGCAGACGAGGGAAAGTTCCGTTTGGCAGATTGCTTCGTTTTGGTTGTCCGTAGCCCAGAGTCGGCCGGATTTGACCTCATCGATGATGATTTCACCAATTTCGGCTTCGATGATGGGGGAGTGACCGGCGTTGATGAGGTCTATTTTGGTGCGAGCCGGATCCACCCCAATGACCTGGTGACCTTGTCGCGCAAGACACCCCGCCGACACGGTTCCGACGTATCCCAATCCAAATACGCTGATTCTCAAGATAGGGTCTCCCTCTTCACGAAAAATGTAAATTGCATTGCTGAATCGGCGGTAATCGGATGCGACTGTCCAGAACGCGACATACCCCCGTCATACGCTAAAGCTATTCTCCAAGGAGGCCAGGCAGGTAACGGAACGTTTGCTCTTCCTCCTCCTCAGGGGCTGATCTACCGGCTCTTCCTTGGGTTTGCGGGAGGGTTAGCATTGGCCTTCGCCAGACAGAGCAGTCCTCTGGGGCAAAGTCAATACCTGTACCTAATCTGGACTTCTTATCAGTTCCTTGGGGGGTGAAAGCGACGTACACTGACGTCCGTGCAGGAGTACCAAAGGCCTAGGCTATGAGATTAGACCAAAAGGAAAACTCGATTTGCCTCCCGCTTACATGTCCGCCAAGCAGTGGCGCTTCTGATAGTAGCTATGATCGGGTTGGCAGCCTTTGTAGCGACTCCCGCACAAACTTATATAGGAATGGAACATTTTCCTACAAACCATGAAACAACTTTTAACATTTTCCTTGCTATCTTTGCTTTCTGCGACCTGCCTTAGCGCGACAACCTACACAGTTAAGGCTGGCGGCGGAGGAAATTTCACCACCATCAGTGCCTGCATGTCGGCCATGTCATCGAGCGGCGGCGACACCTGCGTAGTCTACGCGGGGACCTATAACGAGGCACCCACACTCACTGCGGGGACGGCGGGCAACTATAACGTGCTGACCGTCAACGGCAGCGACGTGGTGACGATCAATGGCGTCACTATGGCCTCGCACACGAAGCTCGTCGGAAACTGCCCCGATCCTTGGATCGGCGGCGCACAGGCGCTCGGAACCTGCGGATTCAGCATTGGAACGCTATCAAGCACCTGGGGGACTCCCTGCGTAGGCGCTGGCGGAGTTACGGACGTCTATATTGTCGGAAATACTATGGAGTATTGCGGCGGCAACAACAACGGTTGGGGGACTGATGCCAATTCCCAAGCCGTGGTCATTTGGAACAATTCCTCCTTCATCTATATCCTGCAAAACACAATCACGCATCCGTGCAATCCCGGACTTCAGTGGGTCTGCGAGGCCATCAGCATATGGACAAACCATTCCATCATCGACCACAACGACATCTCGAACAATGACGACAGCATTGAGTATGTCGGGGATTTCAATGTAGTGCGGCACAACGCGTTTCACGATATTAACGAAGCGAATTGCAGCGGCTCCTTCCACGGCTCGAATTGCCATCCTGACCTGTTCGAGTCAGAACCGTCCAATGAAACCCAGCATGAGCTCTTCGAGGGCAACCACGCGTACAACCTAGGCGGGGGCGACATGCACGCTCTGCTCACTCAGTCTGATGTGTGCTCTGGTACCTGCCAGCATGACATTTCGCGCTTCAATCAGTTTCTAGGTCCTACTGACTCGTCTAATTTGACTTACATGATTCTCAACGATTTGGGGGCGTGGCCGCATAATCGCTGGTACAACAACTCAGCTTCACACGGCGGTACACAAAATGGCGGTTGTTGTCCGGCTATGTTGCATGGCTCCGTTGGACCGGATTTGACCGCCAAAAATGAGCTGTGGTATGACTTTGGAGCACCGTCAGGCGTCAACTCGTCCAATTACTACGATGGTTCCGGGACTGTCGTAGCGAATAACCTAATCAATCCGGGCACGAACCCGTATGCAAACGGCACTACTTTTCCCCTGACTCTCGCCAGTGGCTCGGCGGCCATTGGCGCGGGCGGGGCACTCACGACGACGACAAACTCTGGCACGAACAGCACCAGCCTGACGGTGGCGGACGCCTGGTATTTTCAGGACGGATGGGGTTTCCCTCCTGGAACCGGCGTAGGCCAGATGACGCCAGACTCGATTCGCATCGGTGCGAGCGCCGTCGTTCAGATCGCGCCGGGTGGGATTAACTATGCAACGGGCGCAGTCACGCTCGCGACTCCTACGACTTGGAGTAGCGGGGCAAGCGTCTACATCCGCAACATTTCCGACGGGACGCAGGTCTTGACGAACGCGAATCCCGACCAAGGTGCGGCTCCTTTTCCGTCGGGAACACCGCCAGCGCCGCCGGCGCAGCTAGCTGTGGTTTCCATTAACTGACATCTTCAGCGCTTCCAAGGCCTTCACGACGGGCAGGATTCGAGCCCCCGACTCCACTGACCAACGCACTACCTGCTCAAAGAAATCCGGCGTGCACCCAAAGGGGCTGGGCTCATCACAAACATCGTGGGTCGCAAAAATCAACCATCCCCGGGCACGGGCATTCTGATCGATCAAGCTCTTCACCGCCCCAGGATTGTTCCTGCTCTGTTCCAGGAAAAAGGCACAGAGGCAGTTGAGATCCGTAGTCCCGGAGTTGAACGTCTGGCCTCCCGCAGCACGGCGATGAAGATAGTGCCCCGCCTTCAAGCCGCCTCCACGACAGCATCGGAAGTACCTGCCGGCAACTTTTTTCACTGCAAGCCGAGGCGCACTGAAGGGGTAAGCGAAGGTTTGGAACGACGCTCCCGGGAGCACCTCAGTGAGCGCCTTCTGGTTCTCGAGGATTGCCCTCTCGTATGCGTCGGGAGGCGTGTTCCAAGAGTGGCAGTGCCCGAACGTGTGGCATCCGAGCTCGTGACCCAGGTGGACAAGCTCCTTGAGGTCCTCTGTCTCGTACATCGGCCCCAGATGAGATTGCTTTCCCATGAGGCCCAGCGATGCGTAGTACGTACCCAGGACGCCATATCGCCCCAGGATCGAGCCGGCCTCAAGGAGGGCCGACCGGGGGAAGTCATCGAAGGTAAAGGAGATCAGCGGAAGCGCGGGCCTTACGGCGAGCTGCCTTTTGAAGAAGAGACGGGCGGCGTCCAATCTGAGACGTTCTTGAACTCTCAACCAAAGGGCCATCACTAACTCCTTCTCATGTCAGCGTGTTGGATGCGGAATGTCCATCGACCGGCGATGTATGCCCGACGCACCCTTAACCTCGCACATTGCATGCATGATGGCTCGGTTCTCCGGGCTCGTGGCCGACGTTTCGACCGCGCTCTCAGTTCGCTAGCCTAGCTCTAATCCACATATCCGTTCGGTACTTGTTGACGCGAAGCAAAGTGGGCAGTGACCTAAGATAAGAGCGCTTCTTGGGGAGAAAAAACTTAACAACTTCCTTGGGGAGTGTTCCGATGACGAACCTAAGCTTCAGATCAGGATATTTCTTGATGCTGATGATTTCAAAGCCGACGTCGTTCAGTATGTTGGAGAGGATTTCCGCTGAGGTGAAGCTCAGGTGGTCGGGCAACAGAAATGGACGAGGGTGTTGGTCGGCCGGCAAATTGGCCGTATCTCCCGTTTCCAAGAGGAGCTCCCCCCGAGGCGTCAGCCTTTGCTTAACCAAATGCAGGAACTCGCGCGGGTTCGGGAGGTGCGAGTACACGTTCAAGAGCGAAATGGTATCGTATCGCTTGTCGTGGGATGCCAGGTTGAAGTAGCCCACGTTAAGGCCCCGCAAACGGGCAGCAGTGATTTTCTGGCGATTCGGCTCAATTCCTAGTGCCTCCACATTGTCTCCGCACAGTTCGCGCAGGGTAACTAGCAGCTCCCCGTGTCCGCACCCTACGTCTAACCACGTCGCCTTGCGGCTTGCGAGCGCGTTCCCGTATATGTCCGGCAGTATTTTGCGGTATAGGGCCACCTTAGTGCCCATGTACCGTCCGGTCGAGTTGAGTGTATTATCCCCGCGGTGGACACCCATCTTCACGCCGTCGTCAATCTCGTCGTCGCTCAGCCGGGGGTTGACGTACAGCAATCCGCAACCACCGCACTTAACAAGGTTGCATCCGTTCTCAGTAGCATACAGCGTACTGTAACTCGAATGACAGTTATAACACGCAATACTTACCATAAATAATGCTCTAACCAATTTTAAATAGAAAAGTTTTTAGTAGTCATTACCAAGTAACAAACGGGCTTCGACGGAGGTACGTCGCCTCCTCTGCATGGGGAGTTGTTCCAGCGTATCCTCGCCATTCAATCTTCGGTGCTTGGGGCGGGCAAGCCGGCGGCTGCTCTTTGCAGGTGAGTTGCTTGCTCGCTCATGTGCTTCCTCAAACGGGTTCGACGGCCGGTCTCTTTATCCTTCGCCATGGGGCCACCTCGCGCAGAAGACTGGCAAACTGGCGCAGCGGTGCACAACCCCAATGCAACAGGATGATCGTACCCAAATAAAGACTGACAAACAGTGCTGAAATGACCATGATTGCCCACAGTGCAGCGTCCGCACTTGGAGGATTGCCCCAAAATGGCGTGCCTCGGATAATCGCGGCAGTTCCCAAGCCCGCTACCAGCGCCCCGACGGCATACCTCCAGACCGCCCCTATAAGAGACGAAACACCAAACCCGATAGGTCGCCCAGCATACCAGAAGGCAGGAATCGTAAGGACCCAATAGGACACGCTCCAAGCCACGGCGATGCCTGCGGGGCCCCATGGCAATGCCAGAACAAACAACGAAGCCGTGGCAGCCGCTTCGACCAGCGACCAGCGAAGCCAGCGCGCCGGCTTCCCGATGGAGAGATGAATCCAACCAACGGTGCTGTAGAGAAGCATGATCCCGATTCCCGGTCCGAATAGCTCGAAGATCCTGGCCGATTCCGACCACTTGGGTCCGAGCACCAGACGCACCACATCCTGGCCGACCAAGGTAAGATCGGCGCCCACCGCCATGCCAACCAAGGCAACGATCCCAAGGGAATTGGCGAGGTATCGTTTGAAGCGAGCAGGTTCCTGATTCAGCCGGCTCAATGCTGCCAGGGCGACACTGTGGAGCGGCCCAGTAACCTGGCTGGCGGTAAGCGCAAACAGGTCATAAGCCTTCTTGTAGTATCCAAGGGCCGCGGCATTGAATTGCCATCCAACCAGAACGTTGTCGAAGTTTCTCGCAAAATAATTCGCGCTGAACCTGCCATAGACATGTGCGGCAAATCTTAATATGGCGCCCGTCCCCACCCCCCGCCGTGGCAGACTTGGAACCCACCGGCAGAGCCACCAGGCCCCAATTGTAGTGCTGAGCGCCTGTGCAACAATCGCCGCTACCAGCGCCCGGTAGCCCCAGCCTCTAAAAGCCAGCAGGATCCCTACAGCAGAGTAGACAGCAAGGGCAACAACGTCGTTGACGGAGACGGCAGTGAACCGCATGCCTCGCTTGAGGAGGGCTGTGTGTACGGTGGCGACTCCGGAGATGAAGATCGCCACTGATGTCGCGACCGCGACGCGCGTAACGAGTGGATTTCGGAAGAAACGCGCGAGCAGGGGTCCCAATGCGGCAAACCCGATCGTCAGTACCAATCCAATCGCGCACGTTATCCAGAAAAGATTGCTGGCCTGAAACCGGTTCATTTCCTCGGGTTGAATGACAGCCTCAGTAAAGCCGCTTGTTCCGAAGCTCATCAAGAGCAGGCTGAAGGTAGTGACCATGGTCACCACGCCGAAATCGGCAGGCGTCAGCAGCCGGGCTAGGACGACGGTCGGAACCACCCGTAGCGCAAGCGACAGCGCCGCGGCGAACAGCGTCGCTGCTGCACCACGAATGGCAAGGCGTCGCAATTCGCTGCCTTCACCTACAGGGTGGAACGCACCGCTGGCGTCAAATGGGATCATTTCTTCTCTTTAGGGAGGTTTAGCTCGCACACTGCATGTGCAGCAACTTTGGCGGAACAAGGTCTGGCTTGGGACCAAGCCGCACTACCCAATTAAGGACCTGAGTCACCAACTGACTGTCGTAGTTGGATTTCAAGATTCTGCGGAAACCCCAGGCGAAGGTACGGTCGAGCAGTGGCATCCGAACTATCTCAATGGCGCAAAACGGCGCATTTGCACGGCGCAGCGCGTCCGCTCCGGACTCTCGTCCGACCCTAACGCCAAAATGCGTAAGCGACCCATGGATTTTCCTTGTTATTTCGGGGCCTTCTCTCGCCGTCCAGCTAGAGAGCGCGGCATGCCGATTCCAGAATCTGTTTCGCTTACCCAGTGAGTGACCAGGCTGGCGCGTTGAGTGGCATATGCCGGCTCCTGATCCGCCGTAATGTCACCGGCTTGAGCCAACCCGGTCCGCAGGTTGCTTCTGAAAAGTGCCTGTTGTGAGCCGGCCACGATGACCAGGAGCAAGAAGACCCAAGCTGGGGTCATCAACCTGAAGGCAGCCTCGGTAAAGGAATAGAACAACGTGCAGAGAAGAAATCCAAGCAACAACGAACCCCGCTCCGGGTTTCGGCGAATGCCGGAAATGACCCGTTTATATCCCGTGACCAGCAAAAGAGCGATGAAGCTGATCCCCACCCATCCGAGATTCAAATAGACCTCGAGGTAGCCATTGTGCGCTTCGTTCATGTGAAAATTGGGCATGGCAGCCCACATTTGCTCCAGTCGTGGCCCGAGCCAAAAGCTCTCGAAACCCGTCCCGACCCACGGGTTTGTATGCAGGCCCAAGACCAAACTCCAGATCTCCGTCCGTCCGTGAATTGTCGGGTCCTTTCCCAAAGCCTCGACCATACCTCCTCCAGGATCGAAAAACACCGCAGTTACGGCCATGCCGAGGACAGCGAGAACAAGCAAATGCACGGCAGCGGGTTTCCGCGAGGGGCGGCTTGCCAACCACATCACTCCCCCGGCCGAGACAAGCCCCATTATAGACGTCATGGACATGCACTGGCTGAGCAGCCATATAATCATCATGACGATCGTTCCATAGGCCAGAAGGCGGCGGCGCCGACTGGGATCGTCCCGCTCGCGATAAACCGACACCGTCATCCACAGGAAAAAGACCCCATACATCATGCAGTCCAAGCCGAGTTCGTTCTTCTGGATAGCTACCCCGGTGGGTTCGAGGGTCCAGCTCTCCGTTAGCCTTTGTCCGATGCCGGGATAGAGCTCGACGAACAGGACCGATAACGGAAAGAGGAGGAAACCCAGTCGGGTGACGAGACGCTTCAGGGCCGCCGACGGGTCTGATTCGGTCAGGATGATAAGGACAATTCCCAAATCGCCGATTGCTTTGATAAATCGCTTAGAGGCAACGAAAGGAAAATCCGACCAGACAATGCTCACTGCACAAAACGAAAAAAAAAACAAGATCAAGACGTTCTTTCGCAGCAGTGGCCCCACCCTGCCACTTCTTGCGACGAGCACCGCCAGAGCCGCTACCAACAGAAAGGTGTATACCCACATGTCGATGGGGCTTCCTTCACCCACAGCGGCGTTGGTTAGGTCGACTCGCTTGAAGTTCGGCGCTATTCCAAGCCACACAGAAACAGCGCGCGAACTGATCAGGAACAACCATACAGCCGGAATCCAAAGGGCTTTGGACACCCGCGAGTCCTCGTGCCGGTCGAGGTGGAAGAGACCGACGATAACGATCGCATAAATGCTGGTAACGACTATCCGACCCAGGTTCATGGATGTAGGGAACAGGTCACAGGGAGCAGGTTATAGAGACAGCGACGAACAATGAGTGACGAAAAATCGGTTACTGGCGGCAGACCCGCAAGGTATCCCATTCTTCCCCGCGATCCCCTGTCATAGGCTGAGTTGGGCTTGGAAAACAGAAGGGCGTCCAAGCCCGGCGGATTGTGGGTCGATGAAAAGCCTGTGCAGCAGTTCGAGCGAAAGCACCTTGTTGATCTCGTTGGTGTAGTTCCGATCTCCTTTGATATGGTGCTGTACCATCGCCTCGAGGTTATCCCTCTGCCAGTAAGGGCGGGAGAGGGTGCGCGAATCGAGCAGCATTTCGCGAAGGTAACGGGCGAGGGCATCCCTGTACCAGACGCGGAAATGGTAGTACTTGTGCCAGCCCAGAAAAAGGCGCTCCAAGTGGAGGGGGGCAAGAAAGTGATCGATCTGAGCCATCCACTGGGGCATTCCATTATTGTAAGCGTAATCTACCTTAAAAGTAAAATCATTGAAGTAGCGAAGAATAGCGCCCGGGAACCGTTCGCCTCGACCCGCGAAGCCCATGTCGGTCCGAATATTCCGCAAGTCCATATTCCCGTCGCCAATCAAACGAATGCGGAGGTCATTATTCCTGGCCACGGCCTCCGGTGCGCGGAAGAAGGTCCGTACGACATCATTATCGAGGTACGGAGACCGCATCGCGAGCTGAGTTTGCTCTAGGGCCAGGAGACCGTAGTGGTGCCACGGAGCCTGGCGGAAGGCCGCAAGGGAAAGCGGATGGGTGTTCACGATTTGGGAGTATGTCTGACGCGCAGCAGCGAGGTGAGGAAACAAGTCCGAAGTGAAAAGTCCCGGGGCTGAGGCCACGGGTTTGAAGGCCCGCAGCCCACGAAGGACCTGGTCACCATAGTTGCCGGTCATCCTTACAGGAGCAATCTCCCGGGCTTTCTCGCAGCCATAGAGGACAGGCGAGCAACTGACGTCCGCACAGCCATCCGTCAGGTAGACCGTCCGCTCGGCATAGTAGGGAAAGCGGGAAATGAACTCTTGGCCGCAGGGGACAACTTGATGCGGCTGGCCGCAAGCGCGGGCCACCTGTCGGGCCACGACTACGTCGCGGCACTGGCGATACGTTCCACCAAACGTGTAGCAGGGGAGAGAGCCCTGTGCAGGCTTGTGCCACGCCATGATCATCCGTGTATCCAAGCCGCCGGTCAACGACATCCCCACCCGCTGGCGTCCGTTGAAGTGGCGGGCCACGCTACGCGAAAAAACGTCGCGGATTTCCCGGTGGAAATCCTCAGCCGGCAGGGTCCCCTGTTCTTCCCATTCGCGGGGTTGAAAATAACTGGCTTTCCGCTCCACGGAACCGTTGCGAAATACCCAGGCGGAGCCTGGTGGCAGGACGTGTAGGTTTTCGAAGAGCGTCCGATTTTCCAAGACACATCCGCATTCAATCCATTCTCCGAGCCCCTGATGGTTTATTCTCCGAAGTTCCGGACAGACAGCGAGGATGGCCTTGGCCTCAACGGCAAAATAGAACGCGTCCTTGGATTCGTGATAATAAAGCCGGTGCATGCCGAAACGGTCGTTAAAGAGAACGGACGTCCCGCGCGTCCGATCCGCAATAAGTCCGTGAAAAAATCCGTTCAGACCAGCAGGGAAAGTGGGGTCTTCCTCGTAGACGTGAATAAGATACCCTGGGCCGTCAGGCTTGGCCGCGTGGCCCCGCTCTTTCCGCCTGATCGGCGTGCCGGCCTCGGGATGGTCCTCTCCGGAGAAAACCAGGACGGCATTTCGTTGTTCGCTCGCCAGTGGCATTCCATCAGAAAAAGAACCCGCGCGCGCTGCCCATCCAACGTACACGCCCAGAGCTTTATCGGACCATGTTCCCGTGGTGTAAAACGGCTCGTGGCGAAGTGTCCCCAACATCGCGAACAGTTGCCCCTCCGCCTCTTCGGGTCGTATCTTCGTAATGAGCCCAACAAGTCCCGGCATAGAGCGGTCCTAAAATGCCTCCGACATCGATCCATATCTTCTGCTGTACCACGCGGCGCGGACGTCTCGGAGCTTGGCGGACAAGGAATCTGGGATACGTTCCGCCAACCGGTGGTGCAACCCCAAGCGGAGAGCGAGCCAACCCAGGGGCGTCAAGGGAACGTGGTAGCGGGGCATATCCACCCGTTTGAACCCGTTGCGCTCCTTGAAGTCGCTTAGGCTATCGTGCTGCTTCTTCCCATAGGCGAACCTCGAATACACCAGAAATTGAATGCCACGACTTGCGCAAGCCCGGACCGCCTGTGCTACCAAGGCGTTCTGCGGAGCCTTGTCCCGGTGTCGGATCATCGACACAATGTTCATTAGGCCCGCCTGTGTCCCAGTCTCATCAGCCACTATTTTGACGAAGCCAATCAGCTGATCCTCGTAGTAGGCCCCAATGAATATGCTGCTGTCGAGAAAAGTGGCTTCTTCCCGACGTACGGTTTCGATGTTTTTTCCGTAGTGGGGAAAGCGCCGCCTCTGCCGGATGGGGCACTCGTTGTAAATCGCCCAGATCCCCTTGACCAGCGCTTCGTCAAAAGGTAACTCGTGCAAGGAAACTCCCCTCTTTTCCGCCTGCTTGGCCTTGTTCCGGGCCTTAAAGCCGATTTGGTGAGTCCACCAGTTCTCGAAAGTGGAAATTGGCAACACCGCATAGTTGTCCCACTCTGTCGGATAAGGGTAAATGGGCTTAGTTTCGGGCAGTTTCTGCGCGAACGAGAAGAGATCCACTCGAGTCCCACACTGGCGCAATGCATCCACGACTGCTGCTGGATCGTCCAAGAAGCGGTACGTGTCCCCATGAGGCTGTGCGAGGCGCAGCAGACGTCCCTTAACTCGGATGTCCCGGTTACAAACCTTAACCATTTTGCGCATGATCATGTACCTCACCCTTGCCAAAACCTACCGCTCGCGCAGAGACGTGCCCATACCCTCACGACTGAGGTACCTAGGCGCTCACAAATAAGGTGGCGGAGAGGGAAGGGACTCCGAACCCTCCGGGTGAGGCAATCCCACCGCAACCGGCGAACCGGCCGCTGCCTTAGCCACCGGCGACCTCTCCATACAAGCTCTTATTCTCAGCTCGCTTTCGCATGACTCGATCTGGCTTTCTCACAAGTCCTGAATGGCTTTGGGGCTTGCTGGAAACCGAGGAGTCCTAATTTCGCGCGCAGGCCCATCGCACATCAATCGCCGCACTCAAATCAAGGATCTTCCCTTCAGTGTTACTTGATCAGAGCGAAGTCATTGACGCCTGAAAGGGTGTATGGACCAGCGAGCGCGGTACATCCAACTGCCGGAAGATTGCGTCCATGATTTGGGCGGTCAGAAGAATTTCGCGATACGGAATCGGTTCTGGGGTGTCTTCCAAGACAGATCTGTAGAACGATTCAATCAAATATTTCATACCCGACTTCATATGGAAGTCGCGAGCCAAAAAAGTTCGCAGATTCGTGCGGAGATTTCCGAGGTATTGCCTGGCGAAGCTAACAGGAGGGATAAATTTCTCAGCGTAGCTCACATACATCTTCCCGGGAAGCCTGATGAGAGTCTCCTGATCCTGGTCCAGAATCAGGCCGTTCTTCTCCCCATAAATCCGGAATTGATGGAGAGCCGGTCGCATCTGCGAAGAAAACGTAAAATAGGCCGTGGCGCGTTCTTCGTCGCAAATGATCACTCTCAGTTCATCGATGATTTCGCTTTCACCCTTGCTCCTGAGAGCCGGGCTGGTGAAGCCGCAAGCGATCACCTCGGGAGAGTCACCGGTCAGGAACTCCGCGATTCTCGCGATGCCATGGCTGATAATGTTGTGTAGCAGCTTTCCGGGAAGCTTGCGAACCCAATGCTGTCTGTCACCCAGAAGCGCCCTCGAGTAGCCCGAATCTTTCAGTTCATAGCAGTAGTAACTCTCCATGTGCACCGGCCCACCGCCTAGAAAACCGTCATGGACGAGAGTCCGCATGCGCCGCGCTACATGGCGGAATTGATCATCGTGTCCGGCAGTTATCTTGAGCCCTTTTCTCATGGCCAATGCAATCATAGTTCGAGCCTCATCGAGGCAGAGCGCGAATGGCTTCTCCACATATACGTGGCACCCCGCCTCTAGACACTTTTTGGCAATGGCAAAATGGCTTTCCGGCGGGGTGCACACGTGAACGACATCAGGCTGCGCTTGGGTCAGCAACTTGGTTAAGTCGTTAAAATGTGCTTTGACGGGGAACCTCTCGGAGAGTTGCCGCGCCATGAGCAACTCCCGGTCACAAACCCCCACAATTTCGCATCCCTTGATCCTCTGGATCTGGGAGCAGTGGTCATCAGCAATCTTGCCGCATCCCACGATGGCTACTTTAAGCATTCCGCACTCCATTTCGACAGGCCTCAAAGTAGCTCCGTAATCCATCCGCGGTTGGCACCTTAGGTATCCAGCCTATTCCCTTCAATTTGGCATTGCTGTAACGAGTCTTCCTCCAATTAGCATGCCATTTACTGCGGTTGAATACGGGTGGCAACTGCCTCTCCGACCATGCTGAATAGCGCTCCCACGCGTAGCACAGTGCATAGCTTAAGATGTGAGGAACGTAAATCGACTTAAACCGCTTTACCTGCCGTTTGTACAGACGCAAGAAATGCCCGCTCGAAGGGAGATCGTCGTCCACAATATTGAAAACTTCGCCCTCCGTTCCCCTCTTCAGTCCCACCAAGGCAATTGCATCAGCGCAGTTGTCGACATAGGTGAAGGGTATTGCGTTTGATCCGCCGAGGTGCAAAAACACTCCAAAGGTGCCGATCCCGACCCGGGAATGGATGGCTTCATTTCCCGGGCCGTAAACAACCCCGGGCCTGACAATAACGAAGGGGATCCCAAACTTCTTACCATACTCGGCGACTATTTCGTCTTGTTTGAGTTTTGCGAAGCAATAAGCTTCCCCCCGGAGCTCGGGGCGTGTTTCCACCGGACACGATTCATCCAACATCCTCCACCGCGGCTTCTTCGCGTTCATATAAACCGTAAACGAACTGACATTAACAAACCGCCTCAAGCTTTTGTGCTGCATGCTCGCGTCCAATAAATTCCGCGTGGTGACGGCCGAGTTCATGAAGGCGTCGGGAAAGGATTTTTCGCCTCGGCCTGCAGCTAGGTGAAAGATGACCGCGACATCCTTCGTCGCAGCGTGGCAGTCCTCGGGCGACAGCAGATTGCCCGTAATCACTTCAACCCCTCCCGCAGCACCTGCGGACGCAGAAAGGCTGTCGACCCGTACCGCTGCACTTGACGGTCTGGCAAAACAGCGGATGTTGCGAAATCCACGTTCCACTAGGTTCGCGACGAGCCTGGAGCCAATGAAGCCAGTTGCGCCTGTTACAAGGATTCGGTCGTCCTGCCCGACGATGAAGTCGTGCGGTGCTATTCGTCCCATGTTGATTTAGCTAATCAGTGATCAATTGATTTCTAACTGGTTTGATTCCGACAAAAGTTAGAAGACCTGCTGAGTGGTCGCAAAGTCTTATTAGGAGGTTCATGAATCTGTGGTGGCCCAACACTAGGGAAAATGGGAGGGCAATTGCATAAACTGGCACAGCAATGACCGCCTTGGCGATTCTGAGCCGTCGGGATGTCGGATGTTGCATCCCAATTGTCCCGCGGAGTAGCGCTCTTTTCAACATGAAGGTGCGAGTCCAACGGATTGGGGGAACGACCTCGTATGCAACAGCTTCATTACACCAAATGAATATATGTCCTTTTGAGATAATTCTTCGAAAGAAATCCTGGTCGCCTGCCCGGTGGAACTCTGGGTTGAAGGCTGTGCCTCCATTCTCGAGGATCTGTCTTCTCAGCAAGACGTTCCCTGTCCTTCCCTTGGTCCAATCGATCACGAAGCCCGTTGGATAAGTAGGCCGTTCGTAGAATTTCCCCTTGATAACCCACCTTGGTGGCTTTTCGTCGAAGTGGCACTTGACAGGTCCGAGCACGCCGTCGGCGCCATATCTGCCGCACGCTTCAAACAGGGTCAACAGCCAGCGCTTCGCGGGAAACTCATCATCGTCAATGAACGCAATAAAATCGCCGGTGGCATTTGCGATGGCCCTGTTTCGTGCCAGGGAGATGTTCTGCTGAGGCTCCACGCAGTACGTGACAGCAATCGCAGCGTCCGCTGCGAAGTCCGCTACCAGAGCTTCGGCAGACCTTTCACAATCATTGTCGGCAACGACAATGGAAAAGGTAAATAGTCCTTCAGTTTCCTGTTTTGCAACCTCATTTAATAGCCGCTGAAGTAATCGGTGTCGTCTGAAGGTGCAAATACAAACACAGATATGCATCGCTTTTGTCGCCATCGTCGAGTCCGAATCCTCCAAGCCTGTAAAGAGACCCATCGCACACTCCGTGAACACCACTTGATTCAGATGGAGAAACCCTTAGCGATGCAGAGGTCGGCGGCCAATCGAAAAATCTTACGGCTCTCCAAGAACCGAAACTCCTCAGGATTGACGGGGTGTGTCTCCACTTCCACGGCAAAGTTCCGTGACAGGGACAAGATTCTTTGCAGTCGTTCCGGAGGATCGAGAGGCGCCAGAGAGAAAAAGAAATCAGTTAGACGATGACGCCGAGCCAGGAGGTTGTCGATGATCCTGCGATAGTACCGGTTCGGCCAGCTCTTTTCAGCTGGACTGAAAGAAAAGTTTCTTCGGACCATAATTCCGCGAGGTATGAGCCGTCCAAAGAGAACGTTGGCGCAGAGGTGCATATGGTGGTGCCCATCCAACCGACCCGGCGGCACTCCATAAAGCCGTCCGTACTCCTCGATTTGAGCTGATACCACATAGTCGAAAGAGCGCGCTAGTGCCGGGTTGAACAGCAACTGGGAATACCGATGCCGTAACAAATACGTCGCAACTTCGTGTTGCCGGTCAGTTAGTTCTCGCCAGCAGTTATCTGCCGAAAGGGGATCCGTGAGGTTGAGATGTAAACCCGCGTCAATTTCTTGCTCGCGGGCGACTGCTGCTGCCCGTTCAGAGTCCGCCATGAAGACCATTGCGCTCACTGAAGAGATACTTCCCCGAGCTACGCAGCTTAGGATTCGAGCAGTTGTCTCTTGGTCCCGCCCCCAATCATCGGCATTAATAATGAGTTTCCCGGATCGCGAAGCAGTCTTGTTCCCTAAAGGCCCCTCGGCTGGTGACCCAAATGCGACCTGGGCATCGCTTCCCTCAAAGGATTGCAATTGCGGAATAAACGCCGAATTAGGTTGTTGCTGATTATTCATTGTCCTTTGTGCCCGTCTCGGAGCCCCTTTAGTAGGGCATCACTCGTAATCTCCATCTCTTGAAGGGCTTGGGCTGAGCGTCGACAATTACCGCCTTCCTTTGCACTGGCAACACATCGCTCTTCTCGAATTCCTGGAACGGCCTTGGGAACAAACCTGACTAGCGCCCTTCTTAGCCTCCGAGCCTGGTCTTGCCTGACAAAAGTGATCATGTCCTGAGATATCGGCCTTTCCCGGCGGCTTGCAAAGGCCCATAGATAACCGGCGCCGAGCAGAATCGCGCCTAAAACAAAAGGCCTTTTAGTCATTTGATAAAGAGTCCTAAAGAGTTCCCAAAGCGGACCGTTCCCTAAGGCATAGTCCTTCATGCCAAGTTTGAATCGTGCAGCAAGAGGACCGCGTTGCGCCGTGCCGGTAATCCGGTGATGGATGCACACTTTCTCGGTGAAAGTCCGAGTCCTCCATCCTTTCATTCTTGCAGTTATGAGGGCGACATAGTCGATGCCGCCCTCCTTGAGCGGAGTGTATCCGCCGACTTCCTCGAAGCATTCCCGGCGAAACAGTTGGCACGCCCCGGAAACATCATCGACACTTGAAAACCTATAATCGTAAGCTTCCTCGGAACTTTGGATGTACGGCGCTCCGACCAATCCGAGGCTGCCGTCCCCGGCGAGCTTTTGAAGCAGGAACGCAAAAAAATCTTTATCAAATGAAATATCGCCATCAAGGCTACCGATGGCGTCGTATTTCATTCCTCGCACATTGGCGTATCCCGCCTCAAAGGCGTAGACCTTTCCTGCGAAATGTCGTTCCCGCCGCTCTGGCATCCGGATCAACTGAATCCAAGGATGTTCCGCTGCATACTTGCCGACGATGTCGTCTGTTCCGTCTGTCGAGCCATCGCTGACGATAATCCATTTGAGCGGCCTCACCGTCTGCGCCACCACGGACCTGATGGTCAGTTCAATCAAGCCTGCTTCATTTCGCGCTGGTGTTATCAGAACGTATTTAAATGTATTCTGCATAATAGTTAACGGAAAAGTTAAAATATCTATAGCCATCGTCAAACGTGATAACCAACCGTTTCTGAGCGGAAGCGCCAACCGCGAAAGATGCTGTAAACGGGCACGCGCAACCCGCCTGCCTACGTGGCGCCGCGCTGGGAGGAATCGCCACTCGAGCATTTGCCAAGTTCTTACTCTCCCACCAGCGAATGTGATTGTCGCAAGGGCAGTTAACTTTCCCAGGGAGCCGCCCGGTCACTCATCAAGAGCGTCGCGGTCTTATTGCGCTCTTTCCGACTCGATCCAGCTCGAGCGTTGCATCAGTGATACATTGTGGTGCACGAACTTGTAGAGCCATTGAGGCCAGTGCAGCCAGTCATACCCGCCTTCAACCTTCGCTCGCAACAACCACGCATCATCCCAGGAATTCACCGGCAGACGTGGCAAGAAGAAGCGGTTCTTTCCCAGGTGGGCACGACCGATGATCGTGGAAACCCCATTTTTGAACCCGTGGTTTTCCAGAACATCGACCAGGAATTGCGTGAAGCCCCGGTCCTCCTCGGGGAATGCGAATGGATACGCAAAAGATTCAACGGAATAACCGAGTTTCTGTTCGAGCGTCTCCTTCGAATACCCCAGTTCGTAATCGATCTGCTCGGGTCCGAGCGAACGTAGATCGGCATGCGTCACCGTGTGCGAGCCAAAACGTATTCCTTGCTCGTGTAGCTCACGCACTTCGCGCCAGGTCAGGTAGTCCACGCCCTCGATCCGCACCGAGGTATCCCTAATGCGGTCGGTGGCGAGAAAAATCGTGGCTGTGAACCCGCATTGCTTCATTACCGGAAACGCGTCCGTGTAGAAATCCCGGTACCCATCGTCGAACGTGATGACTATGTTCTGTGAAACATCCTGGCCCGCTTCAAGCGCCGCCAGCATCTTCGTCAAATCCGTTGTCTGATAACCATTCTGGCGCAGCCATCTCATCTGACGCGCAAACACAGCTGGTGACGTATTGAGCTGGTAGTACGGATGGGACCTCCCAAAAAGATTATCGGAAACACTGTGATACATCAGAATCGGCACTCGCGTTCTTGCCTTTTGGCAAAGGATCCGCGTTACCGGGAAACACAAATAAAGTGTCGCCAGGCGATCCAAGCGAGGGATAAAGAATCCATCAAGAGTCATCGTAATTGACGAATGTTGCCGACAGTACATCGACAGGACTAGGAATCTGCATCTACTGGTTTGCCCAAGAGCGGGAGCCTTCGTTGGTCGCCAGAATTCAGCGGGTCAAGCCAACTTTGGAAGTCACGAAATCCATCACTTTGTTGACAACTTCAGTCTGTTGCTCGTGTCGGAGCTGCGGGAACATCGGTAACGAGACGATTTCAGCTGCGGCGCGCTCAGTGACGGGGAAATCGCCCTTCTTGTAAGCGAGCTGCTCATACGCCTTCTGCAGGTGCAGCGGGATCGGATAGTGGATGCCCGTGCCTATGCCGGCTTCAGCTAGGTGCGCTTGCAGCGCTTCGCGATCCGCTACGCGCACGACATAGAGGTGATAGACGCCCTTAGTCCAGAGAGCTTCGCGCGGGACAATAACCGAGTCCTTGGCTTCGGCAAACAGCTCATGGTAGCGATGCGCTAGTGCGCGGCGGGCTTCATTCCACTTTGGAAGATGGCGCAGCTTCAGCGAGAGAAAGCCCGCTTGCATCGCATCAAGACGGCCGTTGTAGCCTTCGACGTCGTGATAATACTTTCTTGCCTGCCCGTGGTCACGAATCATGCGCATCCGCTGCGCCATCGACTCATCATTTGTCGTGATCGCGCCGGCTTCGCCGCAGGCCCCAAGGTTCTTGCCCGGATAGAAACTGAATGCTGCGGCATGGCCGATAGAACCTGCCTTCTTCCACACATCTTCAGGCTCAGAAAAATACTCGGCGCCGTGTGCCTGACATGCGTCCTCGATCACGACGACATTGTAGCGCTCTGCTAGTTCGAGGATTGGATCCATGTCCGCCGTCTGGCCGTACAAGTGAACCGGAATGACCGCGGTGACCGGTCGCCTTGATGTTTTCTCGATGAGTTTTCCGCGATTGCCATCGAATTCGCACCGGGTCTCGAAATATTCTCGCAGCTTCCCTGGGTCCATTGTATAGCTGGCCTCATCGATGTCCACGAAGACGATCTGCGCACCGGCCTGAGAAATGGCCTCGGTCGTCGCAATGAACGTGTGTGGCACGGTAACTACGATATCGCCCGGCCCGACCCCTGACGCTATAAGGGCGAAACGAAGAGCATCGGTGCCGCTGTTGACGCCTATGCAAAACTTGGCACCACAAAACCCAGCAAACTCCTTTTCGAATTCCTCGACCATAGGACCACCGATGAAACCAGCCGTATTCAGAACGTTCTTTACCACATCGAGGAGTTCCGCCTGCAACTCTTGGTGCGGAATTACCAGATCAAGGAACGCGGTCTTCTGCGTGGCCGTCATTGTGATGTCCTTTTCTCCTCGGACGCGAATCTCAAGAACTTGGCTGGGTTGCCGGCAACAATCGCGTTTGCCGGAACGTCTTTGGTCACTACACTACCTGCTCCCACGATGGCATTTTCGCCGACGGTTATTTTGCTGAGGATCGTCGAGCCCGACCCGATCGAAGCTCCCTTTCTGATGACCGTCGCCTCGACGTTCCAATCGGTTTCGGTCTGAAGTTCACCGTCAGCTGCCGTCGCGCGCGGATAGGAATCGTTAATGAACGTCACGCCGTGGCCGATGAAGACGTTGTCTTCAATGTCCACGCCCTCGCAGATAAACGTATGGCTGGAGATCTTGCAGCGGCAGCCGACACGAGCGTTCTTCTGAATTTCCACGAACGCGCCGATCTTCGTTTCATCGCCCACTTCGCAGCCGTACATGTTGATAAACTTTGACAGCCTGACGCCCCTTCCAAGTTTGACGTCGGCAGCAATGCAGACAAACTCGTTCACAGAGACACTGCCTCCCCACGTCGACGAACGGACTTATCCGCAGCCTCTAGAATTCGAACGACACGCACTCCAGAAACTCCATCATTGAACGGCGTCTTATTCTTCTCGATACAATCTAAGAAGTAAGCCGTTTCCGCGCGCAGGGCTTCGACCTGTTCCACTTGTGGCGCCCACATATCGCCCGAACGATAACTGACCAGTAGACTGTGCAAGTTACTGGGATTCGTCGACATGCTCACGCCCTTGTCGTACACCCTGATTTTCTCGTCGGCCTCGAGGTCGTTCCACACGAGCATCTTCTTTTCGCCGCCAATCAGCGTGGTCCGCACCTTCACCGGCGAAAGCCAGTTGACGTTAACGTGAGCGATGATTTGCTTGGGGAAGTAGACAGTGATGAAAGCCACGTCCTCGACACCATTCAGGTGCTTTTCACCCGTCGCAACAACTGCTTCCGGCTTTTCTCGGATGACGTGATCCATGATTGAAAGATCGTGTGGGGCAAGGTCCCAGATGACGTTGATGTCGTGTTGAAAAAGGCCCAAATTTACACGAAGGGAATCGTAGTAGTATAGATCGCCTAGCGTACCTTCCTGAACGAGTTGGCGGATCTTCCGCACCGCTCCGGTAAAAAGAAATGTGTGGTCAACCATAATTTTCAAGTTCTTACGGTCAGCCAGCTCAACGAGCTCTTCTCCTTGTGCGACACTGCAGGTGAACGGCTTTTCGACAAAGACGTGCTTGCCGTTTTCCAAAGCCGCCTTGGCCAGCTCGTAATGCGTGCAAACGGGGGTCACTACCGCTACTACGTCGATATTCGGCGACTTCAGGATTTCCCTCGCATCCGTGGTAAACGGCACCGCCGGATGGGCCTTTCTCAACCTCTCGCTGCATTTTGGATTCTTATCGCACACTAGTACAACTTCCGAAGAATCATGCGCATGAAAGTTCCGGACGACGTTAGGTCCCCAGTAGCCGTATCCGATAACGCCAACTCTGATCATATTTGCCTTCTGCCTCGGAATATCATGCGGTTAGCATCGCTCGCCACTTAATTGCCACAGATTCCTCGTCCACTTCCCGGCCTGTATGTCAGGGGGGGCGCTACAAATCTGCGGGGGACGGAGAAACGTGCTACTGGGCACCTTCACCGCTGAAGACAGCGGCCGGCGTTTGGAGAAGAATCTTGAGGTCCAGCCAAATAGACCAGGCGCGCGCATACTTCAAATCGAGCCGCACCATGTCGTCAAAGCGAATCCGGCTTCGGCCTTCCACTTGCCATAACCCAGTGATGCCTGGCTTGATCTCCAAAACGCGGCGGCGATGCCAAAGATCATAGGCTTTGAATTCATACCCAATCGGCGGCCGAGGACCCACGAGCGACATGTTCCCACGCAAGACGTTCCAGAATTGGGGCAGCTCATCCAGACTGGTTTTTCTAAGAAAACTACCTATGCTGGTGATGCGCGGATCCCTCTGAATCTTGAAAACAGGCCTGTTTCCTTCTATCTCAGCCCCAACGACCTGGCCCGAAATAAACTGGCTCGTGTACTCCTTGTGGATGCGGGCATCACAATTGGTCCGCATTGAACGAAACTTCAGAACCGTGAACGGCTTCCCATACTGTCCTACTCTTTCCTGCCGAAACAACACCGGACCCTTCGAAGACATCTTGATGGCGATCGCGACCGCTGCGTAGACCGGGGACAGAAGTAGGAGAGCTGATGCACTCCCGACGACATCCATCGCGCGTTTGATTCCAAGAGCGAATCGCTTCGTTCCATCCCGCCGTGAAAGGTCCGGATATAACGTGATATTAGCGGAATGGTCCGAGTCACCTTCTTCAATCTCGTCCGGGAAGAAGTGGAAGGAGAGAGCAATCAGTGACGCCGCCTCCTTGCCGAGTGACTTGTGGAATTCGCTGCGTACCTTCGCCTGCATTCGCGACCGTACAGTCTTCGGTGCCGCCTTTCCAAGCTCCGTTCCAATAACGCCGAATATATTATTTTCAAGGTACCAGCCAATGATATCGGTTTCGCGCATTGAATCCGCTAGCGCGGAACTGATCTTGGTGATCGTCCGTTTCCTCTGATCGTCCGCGATCACCCGTCTAACGTCCACTAGCATCAGAACGAAATGCTTCTTTGCACGCTCAGCACGCCGGCGCTCAAGGTAGAGCATCGAGACAAAGGCGTCCTCTCCTAGCAGCAGCCGAGCCGGCGCATTACATGCCCCCTGAACCGACACATGAGCACTGATACAGCCTCTCCGGCGCTCTTCTATCTGAACTTCAACGCTCTGTGGGTTCATAGTCTCTTTGTCGGACCCGCTAGGTTTCAGAATCCATTGGGTTTCAGACTGCGACGCGCACCACCGCGGTCGGTCGTTCAGTATTTCTGGACGCCAGGACGCTTCGTCGCCTGTCAACGGAAGTGACCCAATCCAGATCTACTTCCATCGCGACGGAGCGCTGCAAGAGCGTAACTGAGAGAACGACACGATGATTGCCCTTGAAATTCACGAGGATGCCTTCCAGGCCCCCAAGGTTCCCATAATTGATCCGTACCCGCTCTCCTACCTCGAGATAGGGCCAGGGCCCACTAGGCAAGCCCGATGTCACCGCCAATTGAATGGCCTCGATTTCGTTTTGCTCTATTGGGATCGGAGTGCGCCCATTGCCAATAATTTGCATTACGCCGGGAGTCATCACCAGCGCACGCCGGTTTTGAAAATCAAAGCGACAGAAGAGATACCCCGGAAAGAGGGGCTGCTCTACTTCCTTCATGCGATCCGACCAGCGCCGCTCCATCTTGTACTTCGGAAGGAAACATTCGAAGCCTTGCCCCACGAGATGCGAGGCGACACAATCTTCCTTCCGCGACCTCACGTGCAACGCAAACCAAGAAAGCTTTGCTGCGCCGGGATCTGGGTTCGCTTGGAAAATGTTCACTAGGCTTCTCCGAAAGCTTGAGCCGGTGAAACTACCCGGGTTCGCTATGGTAGGCTACCGCCACAAAAGTCCCGCACGGCAGCCCGCCTCGTAGTAAGACGTGGCAATTCCGCTGCCAGAGCGTCGCGTCAATCCGATTTCAAGTCTATAGGATGTATCCTTTTTAAGTTGCTGAAAATAAACAACTTACCTCCATGAGAACGAAGACCCTAGCCCATTTGCCGCGCGCAAGAGATGAAGCGCTCGCGACCATGAGAAAACGCCTGCCCTATTGTTGCAAACGGGTTCCGGAAAGACCGTTGATTATCTACCCGACGTGGCGGGCGCGAATTTGAATGAAGGATTTCCGGCGTGTTTACAATGTCTTACAGGTCAGCCCTCGCTACGAGAGACCCCGGCGAAAGTGCTGAGTTAAAATCCCTTTTGTAGGGCCTGTTAGCGACTCCAACACAGCAGGGAACCCCCTCACACGTATCGAGGCGAACGCCCGACTCCATACCGGACCCACAGAGCAACAGCCCGCCCGTAGACTACACACCCTGGACAGGCTGCGCGTCCCAGGAAACACAGCATCGCTTCGTCCTAGCGATGTATCCCAACTGCGGTACGATGTCACAAAGATGTGATGCGAGGGAAATATTAAACTGAATGAGGAACGACAAAAAGGCAACCGTCGTTGGTTGCTTTACGTCTTGTGGATAGCCCTATTCACTGCCTTATTTTGGCGACCCCTCGCTGAGCTGGTCCACTATGCGTCCGGCAACGACATTGCCTCGCACATCCTTCTGATTCCCTTCGTCAGTGCGTGGCTTCTCTTCCTCGAACGCAAGCAGATCTTTCGCCGAGTTTACTACGACGTTTCGGCTGCTTTGCTCATCTTCCTTCTCGCGATAGGCACTCTCGGGTGGACTCTTCGATCTTCTTCAGCGGGGAGCCTTACAGGCTACACACTTGCGTTAACCCTTTTCTGGATTGCAGGATTCGCGCTGACCTTTGGCAGAGACGCCCTCCAGGCGGGGCGGTTTTCTATCCTGTTCTTGTTTCTGGTGGTGCCGCTGCCAAGTACCCTGCTCAACGGCATTATCTATTCCCTTCAAAAAGGGTCGGCAGAGATTTCTGCAGGACTTTTTGAGCTGACCGGTGTACCCGTCCTGCGGGAAGGATTCGTCTTCCATCTGTCACAGGTGAGCATCGAAGTCGCTAGCGAATGCAGTGGCATTCGCTCCAGCATGGCTCTTCTGATTCTGGCCCTGCTCGTCAACCATTTTTTCCTCCGCAAATTCTGGAAGCAGGCGGTTTTTCTGGTCTGCGGGATCTTGGTAATGATCGTGAAAAACGGCATACGGATCGTGACTCTAACTCTTCTCGCTAGCTATGTCGATCCTGGTTTTCTCCATGGCAGTCTCCATCGCGATGGTGGCGTCGTGTTTTTTCTGCTCGGCCTATTACTTCTTTGGCCGATCCTATGGCTCCTCCGGCGAGGCGAGACCCCGCGCGAAGAAAGTGCACTCGTCTCGGCGGCACCGACCGATAGCAAGTCACATAATGCTTAGATGAAATTCAGTGCCACCGAGGAAAGGACTGGCTCGAGAAATATTCAAAGACGTCGCCGTCCCGCGGCAAAGACTACGGCGCACGGTCTTACTCTTTTTCGGCAGGATGGCTGTAATAATAGTCGCGATACGCCGCGCCTTGCTCAACCCGATTGAGCACCACGCCGAGCAGGTTCTTATCTCTAAATTCGAATGCAGCCTTTTCAGCAGCTTCAAAGTCCGTCGAGCCGGCTCCAACGACAAACAGTACGCCGTCACACATGTCAGCCAGCATACTGGCGTCGTGAACGGCGAGCGCCGGTGGCGAATCCAAAATCACCCAGTCGAATACCGGCGTAACCAGCTCGAGCAACTTTTTCATGCGCTCGTTGAGTAGCAGTTCGCTGGGATTGGCAACTTCGTTCCCTCCGGGGATGAGACAAAGGTTTCCGTCCATGCCATTCTGGAGGATCGCATATTCATCGACTGTCCCTCGTAAGTAATCCGTTAGCCCAGGCGTCTTCGGGGCGCCTAGCGTCTCGTGCAAGGTAGAAACACGAAGGTCAGCATCTATTAGGAGCACACGCCGGTCCGGTTGACCGACGATCGACTGTGCCAGATTCGTCGCGACAAATGTCTTGCCTTCCTGTGGGACACTGCTAGTCACTAGGACCCGCCGCAACGGCCTCACTCCGGCTATCTGGTGGAGACGCGAGCGGAGCGTTCGGAACCTTTCCGCCCCATGCCTTGCGGTATCGGTGTTCAGGAAGACGCTGCTCTGTGGATTGAGCTGCCACTTTGGGTGGGCGCAACGCTTCATCATCTCTTGGAAACGCAAGAAACCGGTCCCACCTTGCCCGGCGACTTCACGGATCTTCTGACCAGGCGGTCCGACAGTATGGACGGTGGCGAGCTGAACATCCGCCGCGATATCAATGACATCGGACCCATCACGGGCCGAGATCTGTTCTGACCGTTCCAGGGCTGCCTTCTTCAGTGCTTCGTGGATCCGACTCATTTCTTCCTCGGAGAATTTACGGATGGGAACTTGCTGCGCGGACTGCTTCCTTGGCGCGGGCGACTCTCATTTTCACCGTTGGCACCAGAACGAGAACGGGGAGCTTCAAACAAACCTCGATGTCCCGCTCGGTGTGCATCGAGGTATCATTTGCGCCAAGCAAGTAGACGATCCCCAAAGCCAAAACCAGCCCGGCACCCAACCCGCCTCCACAGAAATACGCCTTCTTCGGAAACGAAGGCGCCTCTGGCAGGCTTGGCGGATCCAGAATGCGAAACTGCTCGCTCTGCTGCTGATGCTCGAGGGCTCCAGCCATCGCGGACTCATCATGTTTCTTTAGCAGATCTTTGTAACCCTCTAGCGCAGTCTGGTAATTGCGTGTCAATTCTTTGAATTCCTGCTCGACAACGGGGCTGGCTTGCACACGCCCCTGCAAAACACGGATTTGATTCTGAATCTGATTCTGCCGCACTGTGAGTTCTTCGATGCTCAAGTTGTCCTGTCGGAGTTTGGCGCGCAACTGCTGGATCTGGGGCGGCTCTTTTGCGGCGGACTGCGTACCTGCATCGTCTGCGCTGTTTGCATCTGGCGTTTTGGCAATCCTCTTCTGGAAATCTTCAATTTCTTTTCTCGCCTTGATCACATCGGGATGCTCCGGTGTGTAGCGCGCTTCAAGAGTCGAGAGCTGGTCCTGCATGGCGCTGAGCTGCTGATCAAGTGTCTCCGGATTCTGCCCGGGCTTGGATGCCTTCCAACTGGCTTCTTGCTGGCTAAGCAACGATTCGTTGAAGGCTTTATCCTGGTGGGCTCTGCTCAAGGACTGCGTGTTCGCTTCGAGCTGAGAGTTCATTCCCATCAACAGGTTCAGGTTTGTCTGTTCTTCATCCGGAAGAGATCCCAGATATTGCTTCTTGAATTGGGCAAGTCTCGTGTCGTGCGCGTCCAATTTCGCCTTGGCTTCTTCGAGCTGCTGGCTCAAAAACGACGTCGTGTCCGTGGCCTGCTTTTCGCGCGTTCTCGAGTTTTGTTCCATAAACATCGAAGTAATTTCTGAGCAAACTTGTTGCGCGAGCTGCGCATTATCGAGAGTTACACGCACATAGAATCCCGGAAGACCCTGATTCTGTGTCCCCGGCATGGCCGGCAGTTCGTCCACTGTCACTGCCTTTCTAAGTCTTTCAATCAGATCCTCCATGTGCGTTCGTTCTCGTTCTTGCGCGTATAAGCCGAATTTTTCGATGATTGGCTGCAACCGTGTCCGGCTCAATATTTGCTCCCGCATGGAGGCTAGCCGATGATTCAGATCATCCGTGACGACGGGCTTTACGTATTCTGCCGGCACCGTCGGTTGCTCCACCAGCACTAATGTCTGCGAGGTATATTTCTTCGGCAGGAGCAGCGCTGCCAGAAGACCTAATCCACCACAACCCAAGATGCTGATGGGCAAGATCCACCAGTGACGCCGCAGAAGGCGCTTTGCTTCAGCTAGGCTGATTTCACCGTTTCTAATCATATCTGGTCTACCCGTGCCTGACATGGCTCGTTTCTACACAACCGCGCTGGTGCTCGCCAAGATCGGTGTAGAAAGGCAAATCTGCTCTCGCAAACGAATCCTGTACGTCTTCCAGGGAAACTGCACGCCCCCTGCCAGCATGGCCAGGGCTCGGACGAATTCCAGGAAATTCGTTAACCACATTGTTTTCAACCCAAACGACGACTCGGTGCTTACCAATCTTGGGTTATCGCCCCCATCGGGAAGTGGAAGTATTCTATCCACATTATCCCTTTAATTGCCCTTCCCGCTAGAATATCGCCAAATATTTCGACATGGCATTAAAACAACTTCATTTACGTCAGTACGTTTGATGCCTAGATGCAGGTTAGCATCCGCGCACCGTCGGTGAATTCGACGCATTCGGTATCCCGGTGTTCCGCGGGGATTGCGTTGGACGGACACGTGGCACTTGGCTGGGCCTCCATCACTCTGGTGATCGTCGCTGCATACGCCGCGATTGATGAATGGCACTAGTCGTTCATGCCGCTACGCCATGCCGCACCGCGGAATGTGCTGATCGATACCTTTGGAGCAATCTCGCCCGTCTTATTGTTTAGTTATATACCACAGGCCCTTCGCGGCGCTGCCAAAAATCCAAGCGACCACTTCGAAAGGTCAGGAAGAGCGGTAAGGCTAACTGGCCGGCCCTCTGGTCCGCGAAGTCTATGGAATAGCTGCCGACACTTGGTTGGAGTAGACGCTCTCGTTGCCGCTAGCATCGACCGCTGTCGTCACGAAGTAATATGTGACACCGTTCTGTACTGTCGAGTCGGTGTAAGCCAAACCGGCGATTAGCGCAGTATTCACTCTCGCATACACACTTCCGCTCACGGTGCTGCGATACACATTATAGCCAGTTACCGTTGTTGTTGCGCTAGCACTCCAACTCAGCGAAACCGAGTGTGTCGCTTGCGGTGTCGCCGTGAAATTCACCCCAGTGACGTTTGCTCCGCTAACCGTAACGCTCTGGGTCCCGGGGACGAAAGTGTACCCCGTGTGGCTTGGAGTGACCACATACGTGCTATTTGCCAAACCAGTGAACGTGTAATTGCCCGCGCTGTCGGCCGTCGTGCTGGCGCTTGCCGCGCCGCTCAGCGCTACCGTCGCGCCGCTACCGCCCGCGGCCGGACCAATCGTCCCAGATATGCTATAGGTTTGCGGGGGCGTCTGAGCAGCAGTAGAGCTCTGGCCACTAACAATACCAGAACACCCCCACGCGACTACTGTGGGCAGAAGCGCCAGCACGCATAACAAGGCTCGCCCTTCTCGAGATGACAACACCCGTAAGTCAGCAAGTGTGCTTCCGGCGCCCCTGTCTTGTTCAATTCTCATCGCCCAGACCCTCAGAACTTTGCTGGACGTAAGCGTACGGCCATAACGAATGTGACGATACTGATTGGAAGTCTAGTTTAAGTACAGGTATTGACCCTGCCCCTCGGGTCATGAAATCTAGTTGCCCTGAAACCACGGCGTCTCTTAATGAGACACTGAATCTTCCGGCCCAGCATTGCCCGGGAGCCCGGTAGCATACTCCCCGATTTTCCTCACCACTAGTGGATATTTAGTTTTCCACAGCCTCGCCACATAGGAGATCTCCTCCCCAGGCCCAAGGCCTCCTGGGGATCATGCCCGTAGAATCTCTATTTCGCAGTTAAAGCGCCTGAATCAGCTATCCCTTTCGCTATTATGGTATTGTGGCGGACACCTCGTTTGAGTAGACGCTCTCGTTCCCACTAGAATCCACTGCTGTTGTTACGTAGTAGTACGTGGTGCCGCCCTGTACGGTCGAATCCGTGTAACTGAGCACCACAACCAGCGATGGGTTGATCTTCGCGTACGGTCCCCCGCTCACCGTGCTACGGTAAACGTTGTACCCAGATACTGTCGAAGTGCTCGCGCTCCAGGTCAGGGCCACGGAATGCTGTACGGGGGCAACGCCCGTTCCCGACAGCGTGACCATTGCAGGCGATCCGCTCGCGTTGCTCACAATCGATATACTCCCATTTACGGTCACGGCGGCCGTGGGACTGAACCGGACGCTCAGGGTGAGGTTCTGCGACGGAGTGAGCGTGATAGGTGCGCTGCCACCCGTCATGGAATAGTCCGCGCTCAAATTGATCTGTGAAATTGTCACGCTGGAATTGCCCGTGTTGGTAATCGTGACGCTTTGAGCGGCTGAAGAAGTTCCTGTTGTTACATTTCCGAAACTCAAGCTTGTCGGGTTAATGCCCAGCGTGAGGGTTGCGGCGACTGCCGTGCCGGATAGGCCGACAGAAGTGGGCGAAGTGGGCGCGTTGCTCACGATGGAGAGGTTACCGGGCACTGTGCCTGTTACGGTCGGCAGGAAGGCCACGGTAATTGTGGTCTGTTGGCCCGAGTTTACGTTTAGGGGCAGCGTAAAGCCACTGACGCTGAAAGCCGAACCAGTTTCATTGATTTGAGTGATGTTCAACGTGGCCGTTCCCGTGTTTTTGATGATCAAAGGTTGGGACAAGCTAGTGCCTACCACGCCGTTTGCAAAGCTGATAGAGGTTGGATTAGTTTGAATAGCAGGTGCGGGCGCCGGATTCACCGTGAGTGTCGCTGCCGCGCTGGTCATCGTTCCTACTGTGTTGCTCACTACCACATCGAACGTCGATCCGCTATCTGTAGTCGCCGTCAGCGGCGTGGTGTAGCTCGCTGCCGTGGCCCCCGCGACACTCACTCCATTCTTCTGCCACTGGTAGCTCAACGGCGCGGTACCTGCCGCCACTACCGTGAACGTGGCCGTCTGTCCCGCCGTCACTGTCTGATTCCCAGGCTGCGTCGTGATCGTCGGCGCCACTGGAGTTGGATTCACCGTCAGCGTAGCCGCCGCGCTGGTCA
>Ga0307475_10000108_pt1 | contig 47507 bp, 62 predicted proteins | sample atmos_gasesECM1C_FD_203317 | JGI IMG/M metagenome (GOLD analysis project Ga0307475, IMG submission 203317) | Hardwood forest soil microbial communities from Morgan-Monroe State Forest, Indiana, United States - atmos_gasesECM1C_515 | ecosystem: Environmental > Terrestrial > Soil > Temperate... | reverse complement strand
AGGCCTTCTCATTTTCTGAGGTTGTTTTCGGGGCAATCTGTCGCCAATTTAGCCGCGCAACTAGCTTTAATTGCAGCGTCAGGCGATGCAGACCAGGTAATTCCGTGGGTTGATTTAGGCGGACTGCTTGAGCATCAGGAAGTTAGACTTTTAATCCCAAAATCTTCACGAGGGAATGCGTCTGCATAACTCGAACTCCTGACGGGAAGTGTTTTCGTAGCTTCCTCGTGATGCTTACTTACTGAATGGATGTCGAACGAAGTAGACTAATCGCCGCCAGAACGAGACAGGACGCAGGTTAAGCTCGCAGTCTTTAATGCTTACGATCCGCTTAATTCCTCTGGCTTTTCCATTCGTGCCGGTTATCACGATTTCATCGCCCTCGATCAATGAGCTTGGATAGGAAGTTGTGACGAAGGTTTGCGGTTTCATGCACGGGAGTGTAGCACAACTATGCCGATAGCCCCCCCCGCAACTTACCCACTGGTAAGCGACATTATGATTCTGGCGAGAAGCCTCGTGTTGGATACGATGGCTGGCGCTACCTCGACGGTTGGCGAGGGGCAAATTCTCACGGACACCGCCCCCTTCACGATCCCGATGTTGAACTCAGCGATCCGTGAGACCTATCGGGAGCTGGGCAACAATGGCGTAGCAACGCTGATTCAGGACAACATCATTTTGATTGGCATCCCGCCCGTGAACGGTCCTCTGGGACTGGCTGCGGTTGATCCTAGCGTGCAAGTGAGCATTACCTACGCCGGGTACAACGATGGTTCGAGCATTCTGAATACTTCGCTGAAACTCGCCGCGAACGTTTTAAGCGTACTGAGAATGTGGGAGCGAACGAACGGGACCGGAAATCCTTTCGTTCCTATGCTTCCATCGCAATTCGGCTTGCCGTCGCGAAACCAGACAACCATGCTGGGCGACTGGGAATATCGACAGGACGGGATTTACATGTGCGGGGCTACGCAGACTTCCGATATTCGCTATCGGGCCTCGGTTGCCCTACCCGCACAAGTGAGCGGCACAGGAACAGACTTCGCCAGTCTAAGCGTCCCGATCCTTGATTGCACCGACGCCGTTGCTTACAAGATGGCGGCGTTCTACCGCGCGGCACGGGCCGAAGGCGGCGATCTCACACTTGCGCAGGACTATCGCGCCAAAGCCAAAGAGCAGATTGACGCTTTGATACTTCGCCAGGTACGCGAGCAACAGGCTACAAACTACGAACGTATCCCGTATGGGGAAGATAGTTCGTGGGCCAACAATGTTCCAGTTCGATAACTTCACAAGGAGAAAACAATGGCAGACGTATTGGTAGGATCGGTTGTTCAGTATCAGTTAAGCGCGGCGGATGCCGCAACCATCAACAAAACCCGTACTTCCCATGTCGGGAGTTCCGCTGCTGCGGGCAATGTTGTTCCCTTAATCGTAACCGCAGTTAATGAATATTCCACCAAGCCGCCAACCGTGAAAATCAATGGTCATGCGGTACTTGAAGGGCATCATCAGCCATTTTTGGTGATAGGCCGCAGGCAAGGAACGCTGCCGGGTACATGGCAAGTGCCAGCACCGCCCCCAGCCAAGCCTGTAGCAGCCAAGCCCGCGCCAGTTCCGTTTGTTTCAGCAGTTTAACTGGACTGAGGAAGTCCCAAACCACAACAACATTCCGAGGAGGAATTTATTATGGCAGTCGCAACTGTAACCGTCACCCCGGCAGGCTTTCCGTATGATGTTGATAACACGCAGCGCCGTGAGAACGTTTACGGCGTAGCTACGTTCGTTGGGAGTTCGCCCAGTTATGTCCAGGGCGGCATTCGGGTGAATTATTTTCTTGAAAAGATCAAAGCGCAGAGCATGATCCCGGTGTGGTGTGAGGCTCAATCAACTTCCGGCTCCGGTTATATTTATATCCTGAATACGGTGGGAGGGTTGATAACCAATATCGCGCTGACTACGAATGTTGTTACCATCACCGTAAACAACAATTTGGCGGCGGGCGACAAGGTATTAATTAGCGGCGTGACAACGGCAACATTCCTCAATGGTCAAACCTTGACCGTACTAGCGGGCAGTCTTTCTGCGACTGTATTCACCGCCAATTTTACTCATGCCAACTATGGAACCGCGGGTGATACGGGGTTTGCTTTGCCTACGTCATACGCTTCGGGATTGCCATTCCAGGGGAATTTGCAGATATTCACCGGGGCTGCGGCGCAATCACCGCCTGCTGAACTATCTACCGGCGCATTGCCTGCGGCGATTGTGGGGAGTGCAACGGTAAACCCCGATCAGATAGCATTTCGCGCTGAGTTTATTCGGGCACTGTAAATGAATGCGGATATCTCGCTGAGTGTCTTCGGAGGGTTGTGCGTTGAGCTAGCAGCGAGCGACCTTCCTGAAGGCGCTTCCCCATTGAACTACGACGTTGATTTCTTGGTCGGAAGCGTGAAAGTCCGCGACGGCTTTCAGGCACAATACACCCTCTGCTACACCTTCTAGGAGCTAAATGGCTGGAATATTCGGCAACACGGGCGTATGGTCATGCGGCTTCGACTTCCTGCCTACCATAGCCAATACGAACGTCGCCAACTCCGTCTTTGATTACATCTTCAACAATTATTCTGTCGATCCGACCTACGCCCGTTTTGCTGGGAAAGGCGTCCGAGTTGCTTCTGGTGCTTTTATAGGCCGGTCCTTCCAGGTCAATTTGCAAAGTTACTATGCTGGCTTTGCACTCCTGACACAATCCTTACCAGTCGGGCAAAATGACATGATCGCTCTGGGTCAGGATACGGTTGCTAATGCCCAGCAGTTTAATCTGGCAGTGAATCAGCAAGGCGCGTTGGGCTTTTACACGGATGGTGGACCGGGAATTGGTGCGCCATCGACTCTGGTAGCAGGCAGTTCTCTTTCGGCAAACGGAGTGATTGCCGCTAATAGCTACGCGCTGATTGAGTTGTATGCCAAGATTGCCGCTTCGGGTGGGGTTTTGCAAGTTCGCGTCAACGGGGCAACGGTCCTGACATTCAATGGGAACACGAAAAAAACTGCGAACAGCTTTGTGAATTTGCAAATGCTATGCGCTGCTGGTGGTGGGGCGCATTACTTTGACGATTTCTATATGCTCGATACCACAGCGCCAGCTCCGCTTAATACGTTTTTGGGCAATGGCAGAATCCAGACTGACGGGCCGAATGCGGATAGCGCGAGCACGGGGCTGAATCAGTGGGCATTCACCACACCGCAGGGAACTGACTACGGAAATGCCGCGAATATTCCGGCAAATGCCGCTCAGTTTAATTCGAGTTCGACTGTAGGACAGCGCATGAGTTTCAGATTTCCTGCATTCGTCACCAAGCCAACGTTTTTGAATACCTGGTACTCGGCAAACATTGATGTTGCGGGAGTGCGCGCAATCACGCCGATTTACCGCTCCAACAACATTGACCAGGTTGGCCCGAATCCTAACACTTTGACTTCTTCGTTTGTTTACTACAATCAGCCTTCAATCATCGACCCAAACACTAACGATCTTTGGTTCAACGGCGCACCGGGGGCGGCATCAAACTGTGAAATCGGGCTGACCGTCAGCACCTAAAATGTCAGTCGCGCAGTCAGATCAGTTAGTCCGCGAAGGGTATGTAGTCGGAAACCCCAACGCGCAAGTCGATTCGTTAGTCCGCGAGGCGTGGGTGGCGTTGTGTACTCAGCCACCAGCGAAGGGAAGCGTCAATTACCTGAAATCGTTCCGTCAAGATAATGGAACGCTGCTGGCACTGGCGCTCGATTCGACGGGGATTCTTTGGGAAGAGGATGTAATAAACAATCCCCATGTACTTGATTCAATAGCCAAGAACATCCTGCCAAATAGCTACGCGCAATCTTCGACGCAAGAGAACGAAGAATGGATAGCGTTCTCGAATTCGCAGGCAGGAACCGATATACCGCGCCACGGATCGAATCTAGACCGCATTTCACAGGTAGGGCCGGGAGCTGGGCCTTCAATCATTGGCTCGGCAGCAGGAACCAATGTTTACCCAGTGGTTGCATCGCCTAACGGCTTTACTCAGTCGGCTGCCGCAGCCGATCCTGGCGATCCGGGACACTGGCAGGGGGTGAATTGGTCAAGCGGCCCGTTCAACACTTCCCCAGGAAACGTGCTGACGCTGTTTTACTCGAACGAAACTGTATTCGGTGCGCCTGACCCGAATATCGTTGTGGGCGGGGCGGTCTATCTGAATATGACCTCCGGCCCATTCAACACGCTCACCGGAACTTACATCGTTACCGGAGTTGGGCAAGGTTTCCCGCCACATGGTTCGGGAGCGCCGCGCTGGTATTTCACGGTGCAGGTCGGCAGCGTTGGCAACACCTTCGTAGGCGGCCCGGACACGGCTACCGGAACGTATCAGGTCACGCTGGCAACCATGCACACGACGGTGCCAGCGGCGATTAACGTAGGCGATCACGTTACGGTTTCAGGGGCAACGGGCGCATCCTGGGACGGGGTGTGGACAATACTTGCGACCCTAAACGGGGCGCAGATTGCTATTACTTCGACTAGCCTCACGTCGAACATTGCAACTTACAACTACACGCTAGTTTCAGGCGTTGCGCCAGCGGTAAACGACCAGGTCACAGTCACCGGATGCACGAATGGGCCGATTGTTAACGGTACGTCGATTTTCAACGTAGTCAACACGCAAGTATCGACGGCTGGCGCGGGAACTTTCACGGTTGTGCTCAATGGCCCAAATGTCACTACGGCATCTGAAAGTGGCAATGGGATTGTCAGTGGGACGATTTTCCAGTTCGATCCAGGCCTAAGTAACCTTGGCTTGGGTGTAAATGCGATTTTTGGCAACTCTGGCGGTGGCACGGTTTCAACTACAGGGCAGCTCGGCTCTGGAGTCCGCGAGGCGGTTACGATTTTCATTACCCGGAACGGAGCTTATACCGCTCCCTCGCCGCCTGTGGTCTTTGAGACATCGGGAAGCACTAACATTTTGCAGGTTTCGCAGATTGCGCTTGGGCCTCCAAATGTTATAGGCCGGGCCGTTGCTTTCACGGGAGCGAATGGTGGAAACTTCTTTTACATTCCTAACCCAGTAACGATCCAGGGCCAAGGCCAGCCGACTACCTACACATCGACGGTCATCAATGACAACGTTACAACGCAGGCCACTTTTAGATTCACCGATGCCGTGCTCCTGGCGGCAACGGCAATCGACATCGAAGGCAACAATCTCTTCGAGCAGGTCGAACTAGGCTCTCCGGCGTGGACAATAGCCTATGCGGATCGGATGTTCTACGGGCTTGAGAATAACAAGATTCAGAACCTTCTCAACCCGACATTTGACGGCGGATATCTCCCGAATACCAACGGAATTTCTTCTCCGCTCGGATGGACGGTTGATCCTGTTAACGGCGGTGGGGGACAGGTAGTAGTTTCCCCGATTTTTGGGAACTCGTACCAAATTACCAATTCGACAGGTTCGACGCAGGCGATTCTTGGGCTGATTACGCAATCGGCGTATCAGGACTTCTACCAAGTCCCGATTATTCTGCCGAATTTCACTTACAACATCCGAGTCAATGCGCTCTCGGTATCGGGTGGGGCGGGAAATCTAGTAATCGACCTGTTTTCACCGACCCTCAATCGGGTTTATGGTTCCTGCGCGATTCCGTTTACTGCGATGACCTCAGCGATTCAGATATTCAACCAATCGCTGTTAGGAACGGCTTTTGCAACGCAAGTTCCGCCTGATTTGATTCTGAGGCTCTATGCAACGGCGATTCCGAACAATTCTACTGTTCTAGTAGATCGATTCGATATTTACCCAACCAATCAGCCGATATTGACGACGGAATTGCAAGGCTCTTACGTCCGCAATCTTGAGGCCTTCGATGGAATTACGGGACCGCTGGGCGTGGGATCGCAAAACAATCAACCTGCGTTGGGCGCGTTCGTTAACTATGACGTGCTCTATGTTCTCAAGACGAACAGCATGGTTTCGACGCAGGATAGTCCGGGGAATGAACCGGCAAGCTGGAAAGTCCGGGAAGTCTCGAACAAGGTAGGCACCTGCGGGATCAATGCTTACGATTACGGGGAAGAATGGGCAGTAACGGCGCATCGAAGCGGTTTGTACATCTTCAATGGCTCGGAGCCGGTGAAAATCTCGCAGGAGATTCAGCCGCTTTGGGATGCGATCAATTGGACTTACGGCTACACCATCTGGGTCAAAAATGACACGGCTAATCGGAAGATTCTGATTGGCGTACCGCTGCCAACGCCGAATCAATGGTTGCCGAACGCAGCCGCGGCAACGCCGACAAGCCCGAATGTAATTCTGATGCTGAATTACAAAGACCTCAACACGTCGGAGGAGCTGGCGATCCGTGGTCCGATCAAGATAGCATTTTCAGGGAAACTAATCTCTTGGGATATCAGCCGCAAGTGGTCAATCTGGCAGATTCCGACAAACTCAGCGGCATTCATCACGCGCAGCAATACCTCGCAGCCGCTTTACTTAGGTAGTTCGACCGGCTCACAAATCTACTCGCAAGTTCCAGGCCTGCTGAGTGATGATTTTGGGACGATCAATTACAAGTATGACACTTACGGATTTGTGAAAGCCGAGCAGGAAGGCCAGTACGGGCCGATTCTGGGCGATCACCGAAAGCTCTTTAAATATTTGGAGCTGAATCTCGAAGGTTTCCAAAACAACGTAGAGCGGCCTTTGCAGGTAGAAGCCAGCAGACTTTATCTGGAGTTTTCGGGTAGCAGCGCGAGCGGGTTGCTCAATATTCGCGGGTTGCAGAACGTCTTGAATGCGACTTATCCAGTCACGGTTCCGGGCGGCGTGACATTGCCGGGACAGTTCCAATTGTCCGAAGCGAAGTTGACGGTCACAAAGTCGCCCAGCGCTCCCGTGCGTGGCGTATGAGCAAGCTAAATCTAGGGCAGGGACTTCAGAGTATCCGGGAACCTGCTACGCGGAACATGCTACAGCAAATCGAGGATGCTATTAACAATTTAGGTTCGCATCTGGCGGCTGATCCGGTGGGCCTTGCAGCCACGCCCCCACCACTTCAGGGCGTGAACGTCAAGACTGCTGGGGAGCTGGTGCATGTGACCCTGACTCATAACGTGCCAATTAACAAGAATATTAACTATTTCGTTGAGCACGATACCGATCCAAGTTTTCCAGCTCCGCATGTGGTTCATCTGGGAACAAGCCGGGGAACGGTGCTGAATCTACCAACCAAGACTGACGGCGGAGTAGCAGTTTCTTACTACTTCCGAGCTTACGCGCAGAGTCCGGGAAGTCATGCTGCGAGGCCGGTTAATTACGGCGGGGCTAATCCTACGGCGGTAACTTTGGGCGGCACGACACAGTTAACGCTTCAGCCATCGACTGGATCAGGGACAGCTGCGGGGAATGGGCAGCAGGGCGGGTACGGCTTCGGGCGAGTGTTGCAACGGCCTCCGGTTGGGCCAAAAAGGAATATTCCGGTATGAAAGTTGAGCAAATGAACGGCAACACGGATCAGATAGCGAAGCTGCACGAAGAATCTGGATTCAATTACACCATGCCGAACGTACTGACGCCGCTGTTCCCAATTCGCAGGGTTGTTTACGGGGAACGGGGGGAATTAGTCGCCGCAGCGTTCGTCAAAGTGGAGGCCGAAGTATATCTCATCATGGATCACAATTACGGCACCCCGGCCGAGCGATGGGAAGCGGTCCAATTGATAAATGCGGACCTGAAAGCGAACGCTGCGAGAATTGGCTTTGATTCGCTTTATTGCGTGCTTCCGCCTGAAATCGCAAAGAGTTTCGGGGCGCGGCTCGTTGAACTTGGTTGGGAACGAACACGAGACTGGCCGCGCTTTACTTTGGAGGTTCGTAAATGAGAGATGCGGTTAATAACGCAAAGAACGCATTTCAGACTAGCAATTCGACTGCTGGAACTGAGCTTGCCAACGCGGGTCAGATTGCCGGTTCGTTGATTCCCGGTCTTGAGCGTGAAGCCCAAACTCCAACGGGCTACACGCCAGAGCAGGAAAACAGCATGTTGGTTGCCGGGGAACAGGGCGCTGGCGGAACGGAATCAGGGATAAAAGGTGCGGCCAATTCTGAAGTGGCGCGCTCGCGCAATTCGGCAGGATATTCCAACGTTTTAGACGAAGCGGCACGAGACAAAATGCGGACAAATGCGGCTAGCGCTTTGGGAGTCAAGAATCGCAGCGCAGATATAGGGCTAAAGCGCCAAGCGCAGGCACAGGAGCAATTGGGGAGTCTTTACGGCGAAGATACCAACGCAGGGCTGAAAGCAGAAAGTCTATTGCCGGAAGATGTGAATGCAGAGACGAACGCGAGCAAGGTGGGATGGCTCCAAAACATGAACGAACTAATCCGCACTTTGAGTGCAAGGCCAGGAGTTGGCGGCTAATGCTCATCCTTCCCCCAATCCTCTCAGATTCGAGTTTAGACCCCGATCCCGATATTCTGAAGGGAATCCAGCCACGCATCCCGCAATCGTCGCTAGGGGGCATCCTGGCGCCGGGAAGGGCCATTCCTGATGAGTTACTGCCATTGGCGAAGGCTTCGGCGGGACCGGGCGGTCTTTTAGGAGCTGCGGAAGGGTCGCATCAGCTTGGCAAGCAAATATTCAACCTTGAGAAGCCGCCAGACGCTACAGCGCCGATTGGAAGTAAGGATTACCTTCAGCAACGCGGAACTCAACTTGAGTACGAGAAAGAGCATCCGTGGGGATCGGCTATCTCCGCACATCCGGGCGTAGCAGGGAAGATTTTCCACGGATTAGCGAAGGCTGGGAACATAGCAGGGGACATTCTCGCACCAGGAACGATGGCACTGATACCGGGAACGGACCTGAATAAGTCACTGGCCGAAAAGAGTGATATCGCGGGAGCAGAGCGCGCGGGACAGTTAGAAAACCAAACTACGGAAGCGGGCGCACAGAAGGAACGCGCTGACACCGAGAAGGAGCTAGCGGAGAATCCTAAACCTAAAGAGCCGACCAATGATTTCGAGTTGTGGGCAAAGCAGAATCCAAGCGCTCCCGCTAGCGACTGGCTGAAACTTCAGGAACAGAACAAAACACAGCCTAAGCCAGAGAAGCCGGATACACCCGAGCAGCAATTCATTGATGAATATCAAAAGGCGCACCCAGAAGGCAAAGTAGCTGACGCGATAGCAGCTTATGCAAACGCGACCCAAAAACCCGAAAAAGAGCAGCGCCAACTTGCTGTCATCAATGGCAAAGTCGTAGAGCTAAAGCCGGGAATGGACGCGACCGGAGCACAGAGCATTGGTGGAGAAGAAAAGGCTAATGTCGCTGGCAAGGCAGGGGAAGATGCACTCAATTATGCCAAAGATTACATGAAGGGCGGAAAGTTCACCGGACCTGGGGATGAAGCCCTAATGGAGAAGTATTTCGAGTTAGCCAAGCCTTCATCGGGGTTCCGTATGACGCAGGCTCAGATTGAAATGCTGCAAAAAGCGCGCGATCTCATGGGCGGATTTGAGGCAAAAGCGAAGCATTTATTCACGCCAGAAGCCCCATATTTCTCGGATACGCAGCGCAAGCAAATCACGGAGACAATGAGCGCGTTAGAGAACTCGCGGAATGAACCTACGTCTGATTTCTTTTCTAAATTCGGCGGGAAGGCCAAAACCCATTGAGTAGCGGGACAACTGTTCCCATCATTGCGCCTGACGGTACTCCTGGCGATATTCCTTTTGAGAGGATGAAAGAAGCTATCGCAGCGGGTGCAAAGCCAGCGGTAATGATCAAAGACCCTAAAGGGAATTTGGGCTATGTTCCTGCGGATCGCTACCATGAAGCAGTCAAGGCTGGCGGCACAGTCGTTCCATTAGAACAACAGGATACTCAACATCCCGGATTCTGGGCTGCTGCTGGGGACGATGTGCTTGGAGCAGTGAAAGGTGCGGCTACCCTCGGCGCGGCTGCGTTTGGGAATCCAACAGCTCAGAACGATTTGGAACAATCTATCGGTAAAACAATCGCAGATGCCCCGGCTGATTGGCAGCGTAGAAAGGCTGCTGGTTACAGTCTGCCTTACAGACTCGCCGCTCCCGCTGTAGGAATGATTGCGAATGTCCCCGGAATGGAAGAATCCGCGAAAGAAGGGGACATAGGTGGAGTTGCTGGACACATGATTGCAGGGCAAGCGTTAGCCGCATCACCACTGGTCGGGGAGAAAATTCTGCCACCAATGATTCGCGGAGCAGCTAAAGGCGGGAATGCGCTCATAGAGAAAGCGCCTGGAGTCCTCGGGGCTGGAATAGGCGCAACCGCAGGTCATGCTACTGGCATTCCTGGAATGGGCGAGCTTGGCGCATTGCTAGGGGCTGGTCTTGGTCGCAGCGCGTTAGGGAAAATCCGAATCCCCGGTGAATCCTTTGGATTGCCAAATCTTGGCTCTGCGCTACGTGAGATTCCGATTGCTGGAGCCGCTCCCGCTAGTGTGACGGGGGAAGCCCTTAAGTCGATTAAACCTAAACCTATTGCGCCTCCCATTCAGGCCAAACTACCAGCAGGTCAATATGAAGCCCCAGCAAGTTCGATGCGAACTCCGGCCCAACTTGGGACGGGGGTCATTGAAGGTGAATATCTAGAGGAGCCGCGTCAGCCTACGCGCGGATTGCTTGAGCGTGGCCCGATTTCTGCGCGCGGCGGGTTTGAACCTAATCAGCCAGCGTTACCATCTAGAGCGTCTGGCATTCAGCTTCCAGAAAAGATGCCAGAACGAATCCAACCGATAATTAAGACTACCGCAAGCTCGCCATTAGCGCCACTGCGTACGATCAGTGAACCTACGATTGATGCGTCACGGACTAATATTGGAAAATTGCTTAATGAATCGGTTGGTGGCAAGCCGTTGGCTCCGAATGAGCCGATTTTCGACAGGTCCAAGCTTTCAGGCTATACCCCAGTGAAATCAAGTGCGCTGAAAGCCTACAAATACGACCCGACAACGCGAGAATTTGAAGGCATCACCAACACAGGCGCGCATCATATCACCGGAGATATAAGCCCAGAACAAGCCAAAGCCTTTGAAGAATCCTCCTCAAAGGGCAAAGCGTGGAATGAACTGCGGCAAAACGGTACGCCTGTAGCCAAAGTTGTGAACGGCCAGCGAATCCCCGTGAAGCCACCCAAAAGTCTCAGTTCAGCTTCGCCTGAGGACGATCTAACCCCCATTTTGCAGGAATCGTTGAAGAAAATCAGATCAAAGTAAGAAATCGAGGAAATTATGCCACTGTTTAGCGCGTCACCATTCGCCGTAATCCGTCTGTGTAATCCCCACACCCCGGAATACGTTTGGGGAACTTACAACGATAAGATTTCACCCACGCTGATATATGTGACGAACGTGGCGTTGACCACAAACGTCGCAACCTTGACGGTCGCGGTTTACTCGGGAAATATCCCTGCCGTGGGATCGTTCATTACGGTTACTGGGACGCAGACTTCGAGCGGCGTGTTCAACGTCACCAACGTGGCGCTGACGGGCGTAACCATCAATGCGACTACCGGGATTGGTACGGTCACTTTCGCTCTGACAAACGCGAATATCTCATCCACGCCTGACGCCGGAGTTGCCGAAGTGCCTACGCCTGTAGTTCGGGAAGCGGTAACAGTAGGGACAGCAAGCGTTCCTGTGGCGCTGCCGAGCTTTGGAAGCCGCATCGCTCTAACTGGATTTTCCTTTGAGGCGACTTGGAGCGCAGCACCTTCCGCAGCGGTAATAGCCGTTCAAATCGCCAATGTCGATCCCTGGATCGCTACTAACTTCGTCACTCAATCCACGCTGACGTTTTCAGGGACACAAACCACGATGCGCTATGACCCGGCAGGTCTAACTCCAATTTTCGTGCGGGGTCTGCTGGTTTCACATACTGGTTCGGAAACTCTTTCGGGATCGGTTACATTCCAATGAAAAAACTCCTGGTATTCCTGCTGTTTGCGTGTGGTGGTGCGTTCGCGCAGTTGGGCAATGTCACGCTGGTTCACTTCCCCGGCGCTGCAAGTGGGGCTTGTGGATATAACCAGCAAGCCGTTAACGATGCTACCGGGGCGCTCTATACATGCGCTAATGGCGCATGGGTGCTCATAAGTGGTGGTGGAGGCGGCGGAACTGTCACAAGCGTTTCAGGCACAGCCAATCAAATAGACGTAGCGACGGGGACAACCACTCCAGTCCTCTCGCTTGATGCCGCTATCACACTGCCGGGAACTCTGAATGGCAATACACAGCCGACTAATGTTGTGCTGGGCGACAACATTCAAGCCACAGCGAACAACGTCATCGGAAGGACGGCGGCACCTACAGGGCCGAATGGCGTTCCGCAGCCGTGCGTTTCCACTCCGTCTGGAGGCGTGGGCCAGCCTTGTGCTTACGCCTTGCAGGGAGTTCCGATAGACGCAACGAATCCAGCCACGCTGCTAGTTACAGATCGTGCTAACTTCCTAGACTGGACGGCTGGCACTGCTCTTGCCCTGCCTTCCATTGCTTCTGCTGGCTTTGGGGCCAACCTGCCTTTCGTTTTGCGAAACACTTCAACCACGTTGACCGTCACGCCGAACGTGGGCCATTCTGATTTGTGCGATGGCTCGGCCACCTGCACCATCCTCCCCAATTTTGCGAGTTTTTTCTATCAAGATGGCGTGACCAACTGGAAGCGTGTGTATTTCCCGACCTTCTCCGCCTTTGGTTCTAACTGCGGTGACGGCACCCATGCGCTGAACTGGTCAACAACCACTGGAATCGGATGCCAAGCTCTCACCGGAGCAGTGACTTCGGTATCAAACAGCGACGGAACGCTAACAATTTCTCCGACTTCCGGTGCGGTTGTTGCATCGCTGGCTTTAGGGCACGCGAACACTTGGTCTGGGCTTCAGACATTTACCGCTAATTGCGGAACTGGGACGGCGGGTTGCATCACTCTCCCCGCTGGTACTGCACAAGGCCACGCGACGGCATCGACTATAGTTCTGGAGGCTCCTACCTCGGTTACCGCTTACGAAGTTCAGATGCCGACTGCAGCGGCAACCGGAATCATGCACTGGACTAATACGGCTGGCGTGGTAGCGGGCACTATTTCTGCCGTTGCCCTCGGAAGCGCTGACGTAAGCGGCCAATTGCCGATCGGCAACGTTGGCAGTTCCGGTCTTAGTGGCACAGCCCCAATCACGATTAGTGCGGCGGGGGCTATTGGGTGCGCTACTTGTCAGTTAACCTCGGGAACGGTTCCTATCAATCAGGTTGTGAGTGCCACTGGGGCTATCACTACAATCGCAAATGGCAATAATCCTCTCACCATCAACGTCGCCCAGACAACTAACTCTCAGAACGGCGTGACGTTTGGCGAAACCTCTGCGGCTACAAACGGCACCCTTACGAATGGCCTGGCAAATCAAACCGAATTTACGGTCAGTACAGCTTCGGCATCAACTGCGACACCATTTGGGGTTAATCAGGGTAGCGTGACTGGGACTGTCGCTTTTCCCGCTTACCAAATTCAGACGACTTGGAACAACGCAGGCCTGACCGGGATGGGTCTCAACTTTAACGTTACGGATACCAGTTCGGCGGCCGGATCGCTTCTGTTTAATTTTGCGAAGAATAACACTGCCCAGTTCACCGGCGACAAAAGCGGTAACTTCGCGGCCCTTACCTCGATTGCCACTGGAACGTCCCCTCCAGCGTGTACAGCAGGCACGGGAGGGGCACGCTGTCAGACCGAAGGCACGGCTCCCACAAACGTAGCCAGTTCTATAGCTTCGTACGCCGATTCGACTGCTCACGAGCTTAAGGTGGCCACGAACGGCACCAACAATTATGGAATATTGATTAGACAGCAGCCGGGAGCCATCAACCAGACGGCCCAGACGGCAGCCATTACAACCGCTACTCTCTGTGCTTCAGCGGCAGGAGCTTGCAATACTGCCGGTCAATATCACGTTCACTGGAACTTTTGGGGAGGAGGTACGGCGTGCTCTGTAGTGACTGCGGGATCAGTGACGTTCTTATTGACGTGGACTGATGAAAACGCGGTTACTCACTCTGCCGTAGCTCTAAACATGATGGCCCAGACAGGAGCGGCTACAACCGCAATGCAAGCGAGTTTTCCCTTCCAGACGGCACTCGCAAATGAGTCGGCTAGTGGAGATTTTACGTTTTCAACTAATGGTAGCCTGGTGCAGTACGCAACGGGATATACCGCCTGTTCAACTGGTACAGGAACTTACTCGCTGAGAGCAGCAGTTACAAGAATTCAATAGGAGAACAATATGAAAATATTCACCAATGTGCAATATAGTGTAACCGCAGCGAATTCGCCTCAATATCAGGCTAGGGTGGCGGTTTATCAGGAGGGGATGAATTGAAGCGGCTGCTCATCCTTCTCGTGCTGTGCTCCTCGGCGTGGGCGCTGCCTGCGTTTGTGCAGGCGGGTAACTGTTCGGCGGCGGCGGCGACATGCAACGTAACGTTAGGAAGCAATACTACAGCCACGGATCAATTGACAATTGTAGTTAACGGCGTACATGCAGACGCAGCGAGCGTTTCAACTGGAGCAGGAGATTCTTTCTCTACCATTGTAGCTGCGTTCGGCGTCGCCAATACTGGTGACATGACGGTCTTCCAAACGTTAAGCGAAGTTGGGGGGACGACTACAGTTACCTGTAATGTAGCCAGTGCAGTAAAAACCGTCTGCGTTGTAATGGAGACCTCGGGAGCAAGCACGCTGGATTTGCATCCGGCCGGATTGAATAGCGCCACGAGCACTTCTTGGACCACCACAACTTACACTTCAGCGCAATCATCTGAGATATTGATGGCGTGTTTCGCCACCGATGGCGGGGCAGTCACGTCTTATTCTAGCCCAGTCATTGGAGGACAAGTTGCGACGATCAACGCCAATGCCAGTAACACATCAACTGGGCGCGCGGCAGTCTGTCAGTATTACGTAGCGTCGGCAATCCAAACGTCTCAGGTGGGAACGGTCACGGTGGGGACGACGGAGACTAGCAACTCTGTAATAATTTCAATGTATCAAGCAGGGGGAGCCGCCGGAGGGTCGAAGGAAGTAGGGCCGGGGAAAGACATAGGGCCGGGGAAGAATCTTTAATGCGACGATTATTTTCCATCTTAGTTTTGGTGGCCGCTGCGGTTGCCCAGCAGGGATACACCGGCAACTCGAACGCATCGGCGTATGTCCCCTTGCCCGGATGCAGCTCTACAACGCCCTCGACTTGTTCCTCGATCAATGTTCCCAATTCCAACACGGGCAGTGGGACAGTGGCAGTCACAGCCGCAAATATTGGCACCGTTGGCGGATACCTGAATGGCGTCGGTACCATCATGTCCGGCTATGATGACGCTTCCTATGGCACTCATAAACTCATTCGCTTTACCGACGCTAGCCTGAACACTAACAACGAATGGCACGCAGGGCAGGCGAATAGCCCGAACGCCAATTCCAACTCCACGTTATTCGAGGTATGCAGCGACGGCGGGAACTGCTGGATAGAAGGCTTCAACCCGTCTACGCTCGCAGTCTCGCCTTTCACGTCGGCCCTTAAATACAGCTTCCCAATGCCGTTCGATCCAGTGAATCCGCTCAAGGTTTATCTGTTTGCCAGCGTGAATACGGGAACATTCGTAGCTACGCAAGGAGTGCAGGCAGCAGCATTGACACTTTCTGTGAATGGCAGCGGAACGCCTTCCATCGCCAGCGCGACCCAAATATTCGATCTCACTTCAGGTACACACTGCCTCTCCAGTGCCGCTAATTCCTACATCTGGAATGGTACATTCAAGCCCGATGGGTCGGCGTCTAGTTTCGGAGTGGCGCTTTCTCTGTCTGGCGGACAAGATAAGGGCTATATTTTTGCCGTCTACACGATCGGCAAAGGCTGCCGGGTATGGTACACGGACTCTCGCCTTGTCACTGGGGATTGGGGACCATGCTCATGTGGGGACTGCACAGCTCATTGCTTCGATGGCACCGTTTATCATACCAACGCTAATTACATAGCCCAGGATTGGCTTACTTCCACGGTGTTCGCGGCCAATGCTAAGATTGCGCCTTACATCAACAACACCCACAATTGCGTATTCACGACCGTCTCGGGGGGCACGTCGGGATCGTCAGCGTCAGGGCCAAATTGGGACTCGCTAGACGGCGGCTCGTGTACCTTCGGCGGTTCGATTACCGACAATACGATCACATGGGTGCTGTCCTCCACGAACGGAGGAAATGGTGTCGGAGTCAACGGGGGTCTCTGTGGGGCAAACGGAAGCTACAACTCCGGTCAGTACGGAGCTTGCACGCCAATCTCCGAAACCGATACCTTCCCGATCCACGATGCTACACAGTTAAAGCAAGCCGCTTATGTGTCCGTGTCCCCCGGCGGATGCTTTCAAAACAACGGCTACTGCCAGAGCACCGACGTGGGCAACTACATCTGGCCTGTGGGGACCATGACGGCGCAGAGTTGCCTTGAGTCACACATCGCGGCGCAGGCGGACTGGACTCCTGGGGCAACGGTCAATTCCTCCGGCATCAACGGTGTTCCTACGGCTGGCGGTGGGCCTCTCGTGGTGATTTTCCCGCGCAATGGCTCCGGGCGCTCTGGCAATGGCAATCAGTTTGGTGGCGGAGTCTACCCTTACAATTTCCTCCTCTACAAAATGACGACTCCTGGCACAGAGAGCTTGACGGAGCCTACATGGACCGCTGGCGTCGTCATTGACGGCACTGTTCACTGGACATCGTTTGCTACCGCTGCGTCAGGCGGAACTTGCTCAGGCCACGAAGGTCAAGGTTACTCACACATCTTCAAAGGGACAAATTACCAATCCGCCAGTCCGCTTAATAATTTCGGCAACTACCTGAATCAGTTCCAGCTCTCGGCGGTTCTGAACAGCGATCAGCACACGAGCCAGTTCAACACTAACGTCTCCGACGCCAATCCAGTTGCCTTCTTCACAACGCAAGTGGATACCAGCGCAACGGGACTGTTCCTCAATTCCAGCTCCAATCCCAACTGCGCTGGCGGTAACTGTTCGATGTGGAATGAACTCTTTTTGCTGTTCCCGAGCTACTCAGCGGGGAACACGGCGAATGAGTTGCGCGTCGGTCACACATTCAATTCCGGTTCTAATCTCAACTTTGCCGAGCAGAACGCACTCGGAGAAATCTCACCGGACGGCAATTGGCTCTACTTCACGTCGGACATGGAGGGGACGCTAGGCAGTACCGCAGGCACGGCCAACTGCGTAATCAACTCTACCTGCCGCAACGACGTATTCCTGTTGCAGATTAGGCCGAACGGATACGTTATTCCCGCACCGTCACCCACATTCGCCTTCAACGGGCCATTCTCGTTGACTACAGGTAAGAGGCGAATCCGATGTCAGGGCGGCGACGGGACGTTAACCACTCCGCTGCAAGCCAATCTTGGTGGCACTTTCAGGGGGCATCAGTGCAAATAAGAATCCTAGCAGCTGTCCTCGCTCTGTCCCTTTCCTCCTTCGCTCAAGTAATCGGCGGCGGGGCCAAGATTGGCGGGGGAGCGACGTTTGGAGGGTCGGGGGCGGTCGGCAGCTTCACTGCGGTTCATCCAGCGCAAACTATAACCACTTGCGGGGCCACGGTTAGCTGCGCGATTACTGTAACATCGACAGCAGCCGGAAGCACTTTGCTGCTCATAGCAGAGGGATATCTTAACGGCTCCGGGCCTCGAAACTTCAGCAGTGTCAACGGAGGCATGACTCACTGCTCTGGGGCATCATGGGGCAATAATTATTCGGGAGGAAACTACACTTTCGGCGACTGCGCGTACCTTCTTTCAACGACCGGCGGTGACACTACCTTTACGTGGACATGGGATTTTGCACCAACAGCCCAATCATTGCATTTTTATGAGATATCCCACACCGGCGGCGCGGTTTCAATAGGAACAATCACCGCAGTGTCAGATGCAGCTTGCACTACCTGCACTTTAGGGGCTAACACTCTCACCGGAGGCACGAATTACGCGCAGTACCAGATTTGGACGGGCGGCGACGTGATGAGCGCGATCACGGGCAGCTATACGGCGGTTTACGATACCAATAATTTCAACAGCGCTTATTTGCTGAACTCGGCTAGTGGCTCGGCACCTAGCGTGACACAGGCAAGCTCACTCACGGTAAAGGGGTCAGCGATCTTTTTCTACCACTGATATGAAATCTCTCTTCATCTTCGCGTTGTTAACCGCTGCCTGTTTCGGGCAGGCTTGGTCTGGAATCATCGACCCCTCACGGGCAATTGACTGGAGTGCTGCTCCTAACATCCCCGGAGTCTCGGGCGGGATTCCTAATCGAACTACGCAGTGCGGCTCGACTATTGCGGCTTATACGGGAACGGCGGCAACGATAAACACCGCAATTTCCAGTTGTACGCCTAACCAGTTCGTGAGTCTTGGTGCTGGGACCTTCAATCTCAGTTCGGGAATCGACTTCACCGGAACAAACAATGTCACACTGCGCGGTCAAGGAGCCAATTCCACATTCCTTGTGTTCACTGGGAACGCCAATTGCCTCGGTCAAACTACTGCCGTCTGCATCGGTGGAAACGACCTCAGCTATTATGGTCCCGGCCCGCCAACCAACATCGTCAACTGGACCGCTGGATACGCGAAAGGGACAACCATTATTACGCTCAGTGCGACGACGAATCTATCCGTTGGTATGTATATCTACATAGATCAGCTTGATCCTGTCTCCGACACCGGAAATATTTGGGCCTGCCTAGCTCAATGGTCCGCAGGTGTTGGGTGTACGGTGCAAGGCGGTGCGGGCGGTTCCAATGGCCGTAATGGGCGCTCTGAACGCCAGATGACGAAAGTGACAAATATTGCTGGCAACAACGTCACCATCTCGCCGGGGGTTTACATGCCAAACTTTACCTCCGGCCAGAGCCCAAGCGCATGGTGGGGTGGAACCACAAGCCTTGTGCATGGCGACGGGATAGAGGATGTTTCAATTGACGGTACCAACTCCACCGCCACGACTAATGTCACGGTCATCTTTGCCTATGACTCTTGGGTAAAAGGCGTACGCTCAATCATTGCGCCATCGCCTCGAACGAGTTTTCTAGCCTATCAAGCTGCCCATATTACGTTTCTCCAAAACTACATTTTCGGCAGCGTCGGTGATGCGGCCTCGTCGCTGAATTACGGCATCGAGGATTTCGGCACATCCAACGATTTGATTGAAAGCAACATCTGTCAGCGCCGTACCAGTTGCTTTTTAATGGACGCCGCCGTGGGCACGGTTTCCGGGTATAACTACGCCGCTTTCGATCACTACACGACATCCCCAACATTCATGCAGGCGTCTGACTACTCACACGAAGGCGACAACGGAATGGAGCTACGCGAGGGCAACGATGATATCGGATTGAAAGCCGACATCATCCATTCCACGAGTCACCTTGCTACAGAATTCCGAGATTTTTATACCGGCTGGCAAAACGGGAACACGAGCGAGACTAATCCGGTAAAGCTTTATTCTTATCAGCGGTATTACAACCTCATCGGAAGCATCTTGGGTCAGCCCGGATATCACAACACGTATTCAGGTTCAGATACGGCAATCTACGCGCTAGGGTACGGGTCCGCGCCCGTTCCCAGTGATCCAGTAACACAGTCCACCCTGTTCCGTTGGGGCAACTGGGACGTGGTGAATGGTTCGGCTCAATTCAACAACAGCGAAGTCCCAGTTCCAACATCGAGCGTCACTCAAGTAGCCGCAACCACAACGGTGGCTACCTACACCGTTGCAAACAACTGGGCAGCTGGACAATCTGTAACCTTCAGCGGTTGCACCCACTCACAATTTAACAATGGCGGAGCCTCGGTGATTCTAGCCTCCGCTAATTCAACTACCGCTACTGTTAACGGGAGTTATACGACCCAAAGCGCGGTTTCTGATTCCTGCACGGGGACAATTCCATACGGCAACGCAATTCCAGCCAGCCATACTCTTCCAAATTCGTTCTATCTAACATCTGAGCCGGGGTACTTCGGCAATACGCCGTGGCCTCCTATTGGCTCGGATGTGACCGGGGGAACCGAGGGGAAATGCTCGGCGGGGACATACGCCGGGTCACGTTGCACAAAAACTTCGCAGTGCACTGGTGGAGGGACGTGCGACACAACCGCATGGGCAGGACATGTAAATCCTAATCCAGCAGCGCAATGCTATTTCAACGTCATGGGCGGAACGCCGGACGGCTCAACGGCTGATGGTACGGCGGCATCAGCACTAACGTTCAATCGCGCTTCCTGCTACAGCGCAACTGGGCCGACTTCTGCTCCCGCTCCCATCTTCGCGTTCAACTTCAACAACAATTTCTGTGGAACGCTGGTAGCCACGAACAAGAAAGTCTGCTGCAAGAATGGTTCAGGGAGTTTCGCTCAGGTAGCGGGTAAGGCGTGGAGTCCGATGTCGGGAAGCTTTGCGGGGAACTGTAGAACGCAGTAGAATCCCAGGCAGGATAGTATGGGCATGAGCCGCGCGTCCTTTTTTAGGGATTCGCGGCTTTTTGTTTTGCACAGCAGATTTATCTTGACATACCTTCGCAACTATTCTATACCTTATCGCATGGCACAACAAACCAAACTCAAAGAATACGCATGTGTCCGGCTAAGGACTGATGAGCTTAAAGCAATTGCTAGACTGGCAGCACATGAACATCGCCCATTGAGCGGCATGATTCGCGAGCTGCTTCTTGAAGCGCTAGCTGGGCGCAATGGAAGGAAGGCAACGGAATGAACTGGATTGAAGATGCGAATGGTAACAGATGTTCTGTTGAATACTGGGGTAGCGAGGAAGCCGCGAAAAGGGCGCTAGATAGTCTAGTCGATTGCTCCCGTTGCTCCGATTGCTCCCGTTGCTCCGGTTGCTTCGATTGCTCCGGTTGCCCCGGTTGCTCCGGTTGCTCCCGTTGCACCGATTGCTCCGATTGCTCCGGTTGCTCCGGTTGCTCCCGTTGCTCCCGTTGCTCCGATTGCTCCCGTTGCTCCGATTGCTCCGGTTGCTCCGTTTGCTTCCGTTGCTCCGATTGCTCCGATTGCTCCGGTTGCCCCGGTTGCTCCGGTTGCACCGATTGCTCCGGTTGCTCCGTTTGCTCCGATTGCTCCCGTTGCACCGATTGCTCCGATTTAGAGGGCGCATCTCCTGTGGGAAGCACGGTTGAGCCAATCATTGTCCCAGTAATCCCGGACATTCACAAGGCGGTTTATGCGGCTGCGTCACAGCCCAAAGCTCTAAAAATGAACTCGTGGCACACCTGCCAAAACACTCATTGCCGAGCGGGATGGGTTGTAACACTCGCGGGAGCCAAGGGCGAGAGGCTGGAATCTAGGTTCGATACGCTTCTCGCGGCGATGAAGATTTACGACGCCAGCGATCCAAGCTTCAAGATCAACCCCTGTCGATTCTTTGACGACAACGAAGCTGCGCTTGAGGACATGAAAAGATTGGCTGGTGTCGCATGAGCAGCGAACACGTGATCCCGCCGGGCAGTGAAATGTGCAAGGAACTGCTAGAGCAGTTTGCGGAGAGGACGCGGGAGCGGGACTTTGCGCGGATGCACGATTCCTATATCCGAAGTTTAACGGAGAAATCCTATGACGACTGCTGAAAAGCGATTGATAAAGCAAATCTACGAACTGGATAAGGCCTGGATGAGTGGCGCAACGGTTTCGGAGCGATATTCAAACACGGCTAGGCCACTCGGTCGGCTACTTGCGTCGGCCCAATTGCTTGAAGAATTGGGCTATCTGCCGGAGTCATCTACGCCAGACGAGCCGCTAACCGACGCAGAAACCGCAGTCAACACAGTGCTGAATGGAGGGTAATCGTGAGCAAACTTAGGCGAGAAGTTAAAGACAGCAATAATCCAGCAATGCCTGACGATACAGCTCTGTTTCTGATACGCGAGTCGCTAAAAAAGAGGAAAGGGCTTATCTACGGGAGATTGCATGATGGCTACGGCAATCACTGCGCTATTGGGGCGTTCTGGGAGGACAACCCAAAGATCGCCCTCCACTCTTCTCTCATAGACGAAGTAGCGGCGGTTAATGATTCCGTACCTCCCTCCGCTACAGCGAAAGAGCGCTGGAAGAGAGTCAATAGCTGGTTGAGATTTAAGATTGCCGCAATTACCAAGCGCGAGAAGGCCGCATGACAGCCGTTTACTTGGCAATGGGCGGCTGTGTTGGTTTCATCGTGGCTTGCCTGATTTTCGTCAAGCTAGATTCCAAACGGCCGCAAACGGAGTGGGAGAAATGGGCCGACGAACTTGACCGCGAACTGGAACAGAAGGGCTTATGAAGTGGACCTGGTACGACTACATCATTGCCGGAGTTCTGATTGCGGTTTTGTGCGGAATAGGTTGGATGTGGAGCTGACGTGCGGCGGGGTCGCGCGGACCTGCGGGAGTGCACTCCCTACCGAAGGGTTGAATAGGCGGTCGGTAACCAATCCGGCCCGCACGGGCCTTTCAAAAATGACCCTAGTTCGCTATCGCGGGAACGTGGAAGTACTGAGCAAGAATCTGGCGGTAAAGATCATGTTGGAGAAAGAGGCGCAATCGTGGAGGAAGAAGTCCAAGTTATTAGAAACGTTAACCTTACTCACTCGCCCACTATCGGCGCTATCGCGGCAGCTTTAGCGAAAGCTCATGCGCAATTTGAGGCCGTTACGAAAGATGCAGCCAATCCCTTCTTTAAGAGTCGGTATGCCGACCTTGCTACGGTCATCTCTGCCACAGGCGATGGACTTTCTGCAAACGGGTTAGCCCTTATTCAATCACCGGGAAACGTTACCGGCAAGAGCCTTTGTTTGACGTCAATGTTGGTGCATTCCTCGGGCGAATGGTTTCGCAGTGAACTGGAAATGCCATTGAAAGAAGCCACAGCCCAAGGTGTAGGGAGTGCAGTCACTTATGCGCGCCGCTATGCCGCTCAAGCCTTCCTGAATGTTGCCGGCGAGGACGACGATGGTAACGCTGCTACCGGCCGAATGGAACCAAAGGAGACGGCAAAGCAGTTTGATGAGCGCACGGAAGAGCAGAGGCGCATCACCCCAACCCAAGTTAAGGGGATTTGGGATGCCATTAAGCGAACGGGCAAGACTGACTACCAAGTTGAGGCCCATCTTGCAACTCTAGGGCTGAAGCAGGTTGAAGAAGTCATGCGTGGCCAGTTTCAAGACGTTATTAAATGGGCCCACAAGCCTGTTCCAGTGCCCCAGGACCTCACAGAAGCACTCAAGACATCCGTAGACAAGGCAAACGGCCAGAAACGCTTTGCAGCCCTGTTTGCTGCGGCAAAAGCCAAGGGCATTCCAGAAGAGGACGTGAAGCGCTGCGCGTATGAAAGCTACAAAGTAAGCAGCATGACAGAACTCACGCAATCTCAGCTAGAGGGGGTATTTGAGTGGGTTAAGGGGATTGAATGAAGATTCCGACCACGCGAACCTGCATAGTCTGCCAGGCGGTAATCCGGGCCTCAGGCGACCGGACGCTGCTGGAGAACTTCGCAGACCATGAATCAACCCACAACGCTAGCCCGGCGCAATGGAAGTCAGCCTACGGGATAATACAGCGGGATCGGGAACGGGTCAAAAAGGAATCAGCCAAGGAATCGCGAGTGTAAGACGCAGGGAATCTGGGGCGCAAATGGACTCCGGGGCGTTCTGGGTTGCCTGTTAAAGAGAGAAATTAGGAGCTTGAAGTGGCTGCTGAAGAACAACCGCTGTTATTCGAGAAAGGCGAGTGGTGGGATGAGCACTGGCAGGGCATGCCAGAATATAAATCCGAGAACCTCAAGCCGTATCGAACTCTTTTAGTTCATTTTTCTACGCCTGAAGATGTTAAGGAATTTCAGAAAGTGATCGGGCAAAAGGTGATGCTCAATCAGCGCTGGATTTGGTTCCCTGAAAGCGATGCGAGAGCTAGAGGCGTTGGGATGTTCGCAGAAAAGCAATGGATCGACAGCGCGAGCGAGGAAGACGAAATATTAGCTGAAGGTGGAGAGAATGAACTGCCGTTATCCGATCTATATCCCGACTAAGGGCCGGTATGAAAGCCGCCTGACGATGAAGGCATTTGACAAGATAGGCGTCCAGTACAAGGCTGTCATTGAGCCTCAGGAAGTAGACAAATACCTTGCATGCGGCCTCAGAAAAGATTATGTGCTTACACTCCCTCACTCTGATAAAGGGCTAGTGCCGACTCGAAATTGGATCTGGGATCATGCGAAAGCATCTGGAGTTAGGCGATTCTGGACATTCGACGACAATATCGAGGGTTTTCTTCGTCTCAATCGCAACGCCAAAGTCAAGGTAAGCAGCGGGACCTTCCTTCGAGTTATCGAGGATTTCGTAGAACGCTACGAAAACATCGCAATTGCTGGCTGTCACTATGATTTCTTTGTGAAGTGTAAGGACAAATTACCCCCTTTCTACAAGAACCGGAGGGTTTACAGCAACATGCTGATTCTAACTGACATACCGTACAGGAATGAGGGTTTTTATAATGACGACACTGATCTTTGTCTGCGAGTTCTGAAAGATGGGTGGTGTACAGTCCTGTTTCTCGCGTTTCTCGCCTTAAAAAGCACGACAATGACAGTCAAGGGTGGGATGACCCCGCACTATCTCAAAACAGGCGAAGGCTTAGAGGCAGATGGGCGTTATCGAATGGCGAAGGAATTGTGCGAAAAGCATCCTGACGTGTCGAGGATCACATGGAAGTTCAATCGCTGGCAACATCACGTCGATTACAGTTCTTTCAGATACAACCGTTTAGTTCTTAGGGCTGACGCGCAGATTCCGCGCGGAGTAAATAGTTACGGAATGGTGCTGCGTCCTGATTTTAAGGGTTGACTTTTATGCAGACAAGTTTTAAGGTTTCAGATGACGGATTGATCCCCGTCCTATCTTTGCCTGAAAATCGACGGGGGACCCTAAGTCCCCCTTTCCTCTTTCAATCAAAGATTGGCTTTTCGGTTGAGGAAGATCGATTTACAGGCATTTTCAATGACATCCGTAATAACGGGTTGCCAACTTACCGTTGCCCTCCACGGGGAGTGATTCTCGATCCCCGAAAACGGGGATGCGTCCGCCCAACGCGGCAGTGTGAAGAGACGCAGGAACTGGTGACGGATGTGATTGAGAAGATCATATTTTAGCTCGAAGAATTTAAGTTGCTTTTTCCTTATATGAGTAAATCTTCAAAATCGAGCACTGAAGACCTCAGTGAGATTTACGAAGCTTACCCAAGACACATCGCTCGAAGAGATGCGTTAAGGGCTATAGAGAAAGCAATTCAAAGGCTAAAAGCAGGGGAATATAAAGGCCAACGTCTGTCTCAAAATCAGGCGATTGCGGGATTAAAAAATCGCGCGCTCATGTTTCGAGATTCAGTAGCAGGACATCGCGGTCAATTCACGCCGCATCCGGCAACCTGGTTCAACCGATCGAGTTATTTAGACGATCCGAAGGAATGGAATGAATTGGAGGATCAATATGTCCCAAAAACCGCCGCACAACTCAGAGACGAAAGAAGTGCCAGAAACATTGAGCGAGCCTTTAGCGAAATCGGTAATTCTTCGGACCTGTCAGAAGATTTTCCAAAAAGAACTCAATGAGGACGAAACAAAGTTCTGGGCGAAACTAATGGAGCCTATTCCTGTGAACGCTCTGCGTTATGCCTTTGATACTTGGAACAATGGTGCCGAGTTCTTCCCGCGGCCTAAGAACATTTTGGACCTCGTGGTCGCCTACAACCTGTCGAAGCCGAAGAAGTGCCCATTTTGTGGAAAATGCCACGAAGGTTGGATAAAGACATTCGAGGGAACGACAGAGGGTGGACATCCGGTCGATCCAAAGCGCGGGGCTATGACGCGATGTGAATGCACAATGGGACGAACACAACACGGATTCGAGCCTTACCAGCACTACGGTCAAGGCTACGGCGAAAATGACATCAAGTACCTAATGAAGCGCTACATGCTAACGAGACAGGCTGTAGGTAATCGCGCGCTCACAGATGTGGAAGTAAACGGATTGCTAGACGACTTGGACAAGAAGCGCGGAGAGACCCCGGAATGGCGCAGACACACATAAAGTCGCCCCTAAGTCTGATTCCGTATCTAGTTGTTTGGTCGCTAAAGGCGTGGGAGTTAGATGACGAGCCGAGCCAGATTAAGCGCGAGAGATTTGAGAATGGAAACTGTGACAAAGTTCGCCAAACCGAAGGCTAAGGGTATAGACACATCAGGCTTTAAGTTTGCAAAGCCTGGGCCTCGGGTGAAGTCTCAACCGAAAGACGGGAGACTAATTGAATCCCCGAAAGAGTATCGAATTACCAAGCGGAAGATGTGGGAGCAGCAGGGTCGGCGTTGCGGCGTTTTGGGATGCGGCGAATACCTGCCCACTCCAGCTCATGGGCATAGGCATCACTGCGCTGGTCGAGGGCTAGGCGGCGGAAAGCGGGACGATAGATTCACGATTCTAGTGTGTATCCCGTGCCACAAGGTACTGCACTCATGAAAGAGTCTGACATACAGAGGCTAATACTTGACTGGCTGGCGGCGAATCGCATCTGGCACATCCGGTTAAACGCTGGGGCTATGTTTGGATCGTACAAGGGCAAGAAGTGGGCCGTAAGATTTGGGAGGCCGGGACAGGCTGACATCTTGGTAATAAAGCATCACGGCTCAACCTGTCACCGAGTTATTTGGATTGAAGTGAAAAACGAAAAAGGAAAGCAGAGCGCGGCCCAGGAAGCATTTGAGCGCGAGGTAAACCAACAGGGCCACTACTACATTCTGGCGCGGTCGCTGGAAGATGTAACGGCACTGCTGGGCTGACGCGGGGCGCGCGGATACTTGGCTTGCTCGGTAGTAAGCGAAGCGTAGACAAAACGGGGGAGCGGTAAAGGAAGGAATCGGAATCGTGAAGTTGCGAATTGTACCTACGACATTGAAGCAGGCGAATAAGCTTGTGACCAATTGGCACAGGCATCATCACGCCGTCGTGGGGCATCGCTGGTCCGTAGGTTTGCAGCTCGGGGACAAGTTAGTCGGAGCGGCGATTGTCGGTCGCCCAGTGGCCCACATGACGCCACAATACACCGTTGCTGAGATTACGCGAGTGGTTACGGACGGAAGCAAGAATGCTTGCTCGAAGCTCTACGGCTGTGTCGCCAGAATATGCCGCGAGATGGGATTCGACCGCGTACAGACTTCAATACTCGCAACGGAGCCAGGTACGTCGCTCAAGGCGGCTGGCTTCAAATTCTCACACATCACACAAGGCGGAGACTGGAATCGGCCAAGTCGCGGCGGAAGGCGTACAGATCAACCTCAAGGTCCGAAAGCAGTATGGATTAAAGAATTTCGAGCGGCGGAGGAATCGGAATGAGCGATGAACGGGTACGGATGGAGCCGACGTTTCGAGAATTGGCCGACACGATTATCTGGAACTCCGATATTAAACGCGGGAGTGTGGCTTACGAACGTGCTGTACGCAGTTTGGAAGCTGAATTGAAAGCGGCCTACCTCGCCGGGGACCGCAACCGGGCCAAGCGAGACTCTGGAATGCTGAGTAGCTATGGCTTGCACCGGGAGGCCCGCGCCATTCTGGAGGATGCGGGGATAGGAGAGACGAAATGAAAAATGAACGCAGAGCACTGAAGCCGGACGCACAAGCTTTCGACGAAGTTCGTATAGTCACAGTCCCACGATACAAAACCAGCGGTCTCTCGGGAAACGAGTGGCGCATCTCAGCCAGAATTGAATTGTGGCGAAAGGGAAAGAAAGTACACGAGGCTTTCGCCGGGACTGTGCAGTGGGCTTGCGTGTTGGCTGGCACAACCTATCTCCGCGCTCAAGATGATGGTCTTGGATATTTCGCTGGCGAGGGCGACATTTGCGATCAAGAGGGATGCGCTGCCACGGCGACAAATATCCTCAAACTAAAAGCTGAATACTGCCGCGATGGACATAAATCTAATCCCTATGAACACGATCCCCGCCCGCTTGTTCGGAAGTTTTGCGACCGACATTCTACTCGCGGCGATTGCGGACTGGAGGATTCGGACGCTAATTACGAATTACTCGAAGGCGGAGTTAAAGTGCCCGTCGGGTACGTGTAAGGAGGAGAGATGAGCGACGGCACAAGGCCACATAAGAAGCCATGCAATTGTAAATATTGTAGATGGTGGGATGAACTATTGGCAGCGAGGCGGACCCGATGACAACCTCTAACTCCGAGCTGCCAAAGTGGCTTTGGTTTACTCTGCCGTTGGCATTCTTAGTCGGAATGCTTGTGGCGTATTTGTGGAGATAAACCCGATGAGCAACGATGACTGACATTAGATGGTTTGACCTCATTATAGCGGCCATCATAATCGGAGTTCCAATAGCGATGCTGTCTGATTCCATCCGGTTATTGGCAAAAGCATTGAAGAAAGAGACAAAGCGATGAGCAACTCCGAGCAGAAGGGAACGTGCGCCCACTTGGTATTAGGTGCTAGATGCTCGCTTATTCCGGGCCATTCCGGTAGCCATGTTGCAATAGTAAACTCCGTCAATCTTTATGATCCACCGCTAGCGTTTACGCCACGCCGTACTTGCAGTTTTCAACAGCACCAGAAACGCATAGAAACCATGATTCAGGAGGGCTTACACGACGGCATGCGTTGGAAGCCAGAGTCGCAGCTACGGTATCAGGAACTAGAGGAGGCCGACTGGCGTCTCATTGAGCCTGTATCCCTCGGCGTATTAGATGTCCGCAAAGGGCAATACGGGCCGGATTGGGCAAAGGGAGTCTCCCCTAGCGTAGAGCAGCCCTCAGTTGTGGTGCACTTAGATGAGCCAGTAATCACAAGTGTCGGAGTGTCTTGTAGTCTTGAATTGTGGAATCGAATTAATGAGAACGCATCACAGGCTGCGTTGGATGCACTACAGAGGCTTGAGCGAATTTATCTGTTGGAGGATTTCATAAAAGGACAAGGGTTAAAGTTACCCGAACAACATCCAGATAAATTTGCAGCCAGCGCAGACTCAACTGAACGGAGGGCAGAGATGCCATCGAAAGACACCAACTGTAACGGTCCTAACTGCTACTTAGATACGTTGTCTAGCCCCAATCATTTTGTGATTCACGAGCCGCCTTGCGAGAAAGCCGCCGCGCCGGTGAGTGCAGAGACAGCAAAGGAGGCGATGCCTGTGATACCTGAAACAAATCTACAAAACGACCCCGAAGTACGCCGACTTAATCAATTATCGAGTCAACAAGTGAGTGCGGAGACACCGCCGAACTTAGTTCACTTTTGGACAGGATTCGGTAATTCCTGTATGACGCCGGATGGGAGAAAAGGCAACGCTATGTGTACTGGCGACCGAAGCATGGTCACTTGCCCTAAATGCTTGGAAAATCTACGGGTGAGTGCAGAGACAGTCATGAGTCCTGACGACTTTTACGATAAGTTTCAGAGCGAAAACGAGGGACTGTGGACACAGTATTGGCCCGACGAATGGCCGAAGATCGCTCGCGCCCTGATGGTGGCTTACGAACAATACGCCTCACCCATCCGCATGGCTCACGCGCTGGAAGAAGAAAGAGCTAAGCGGAAGCTTAAACTTATCAAGTGGCCGAACGAAGCTCCACCATACTGTCCAGAGTGCGACGGTATGATGTATATCTCAGCCGGACCGCGCGATCTTATTTGTCTAAACTGTCATCAGATTTCAGAAATTGACCGCCTGGAATCCGAGCTTGCCAAGCTGAGAGCCGAGCGAGAGGGCGGGGAGACAAAATGATTCTAAGCGGGCGCGATTTAAAATGGTACATCGAAACCGGCAAACTGAAAATTGAAGGAGTCGAACTATCCCAATTCCAGCAAAACGGTATTGATATTGTACTTGGCTCCGCAGAACGGACGCAATTGGACAAGGGGGGTTTCTGCCTTGCCACAACACGAGAATATTTCGAGATGCCGGATGATTTAGTCGCGTTGGTCGGGTTGCGATCTACTTGGGCGCGTAAGGGGTTATCGAATTTAGGTCCGACGTGGGTTGATGCCGGGTTTCATGGCGAGATTACCTTAGAGATTGCCTCGTGGGTTAAGCAAACACTGCCAATTGGAGAGCCTTTTGCTCATCTAGTATTTATGCGGACTACGACTCCAGCCGAGCCATACCGAGGGAAGTACCAAGGACAACGCGGTATTACTGCGTCGCTACCCGATCCGCCAAAGGGAGATGTGTGATATGGCTAAGCAAGAAATTGATTGGGAATTTCGTGCCGCGTTAAATTATCAATGTAAGCGTATCATGAAAGCCGACGAAGCAGTTTATAAAGCCAGTTGCGAGATGGGCGGAATGAGTGCCGGAAGCGGCATAACGCCTTTTATCAACGATCATCGTGAAGCAATGGAACGTCTGCATAAATTACAGGATGAGCTAGTTGCGCTATGTAAAAGAGGAGAACTCTAATGCCTGACAGCGCAGAGAGAAGGAAGCCGCCACGCGAACGTCCAATCAAGTCAATTTCAAAGAAGGGTCGCGTAGTATTGATGACGCGCAAAGAAGAAGCCGCATGGCGAAAGTCTATAAAGAATCGCTGCGGGGAGCTAGTCAATGGGAAATCCTAAGCAGGGTGACGCCCATTTGTAACACTTATATGTCGTATGAAATCGAAGAATCAGATACTCGTGCCGAGCGAATGAAGAAGCTCTATCTCGGCATTATCTCCGTAGGGGAGGACTTGTACTGTAAAGGGGCGCATCTGTCGGAGATACAGAAACAGATTAACGGGCTGGAGCGTCAAGTAGCCGATATGCGGAAAGAACTGGCGGAACTGAAGGGAATTCAATGACTAACAATCCAGGGGACAGCGCAGAGAAGAAGCCTTGGTTGGAATCTTATGGGTGGGTAGCAGTAAAACGCGGCTTCGGAGAATTCATTCTTAGCGATCTCAACTCGGATGAGTGTGTAACCGCGTCAGGATTGCATGACGGTGGCTGGATAGTATGGCGACGGGCTGCTCTTCAGAAAGCGGAGGGACGGTGAAAGCGCATAAACTTTGCAAAGAATGTGGCCAGCCAGTTAAGCCCGGTCGCCACAGGCCACATGAGTACCAACATGCTCAAGGCTGCCCGAAAGCTCCAAAAAAAGCGCAGCCATGACTCTAGCCGACACAGAGAAGCAGGAGAACCAAAGATGAATCAAACGACGCAGAATATTTTCTGTCTATTCATGGGAATTATGATCGGCAGCGCAATTATGATTGACCTTCATCTCGTGGAAATAGAACGTCTGTTAAGGGCGCTCAAATGATCGACATTCTCAGTTACCTATCCCCGCCGCAAGAGTTCTGGTGGAACAGCCATCTCGTTGACCCTATCACCAAGCAGCCCCAGTACACCGTAGCGTCGCCCACTGGTATCTGGTACCCCAAGAACGACCCTCCGGCGCTGCTGGGCTTCGACTACAACCCTTATGACACTCAGTACGTGTACCAGAAGCTCACCGAGCTGGACTGGAAGGCTGGTAACTTTAAGGCGTTTTTGGGCAAGGGAGTTCCTTGGTGTCCGCGATTCTATGATCCTTCGATGCGATTGCCGCCGATTATTATTCCCGATACGTCCTATGTAGCCGTAACCAACGGCGTAAAGGGGCCAGTGCAGAACCTTAAGGTGGGTGTGACTCAGCTATCTGGCCCCATGTACGATGACTTCAATGGTGACGTAGGCCAGCAGCAGTTTGTCCGGGTAACGTGGCAGTGGGATAACGGGGCCGTAATGGAGAGCTTCGATTACTGTGGCCCTTATACATTCGGATGGACTCGCTGGCAGGCAGCCAACCTCCAGCCCGACGGCACTTACAAAGTGATGCAGACCAGCCTCTTCAACACCATCGCCAAGGGCGGGTTTGGGCCGATCTCGTTCCCGTATCCGATCCCTTAACCGTTTTCCTCTTGCAATTTAGCCAGAATAGGCCTATAGGTTAGTTTGCATTTCCAACCTAGCCGAGAGGCCGTGATTCGCTGCGATAATGCGACGTTCTGCTTACAGGAACGACTATTCCCAAAAATGCAAAGAATCCCCGTACTTGCTGAGGACCATTCTGTCAGATTTTGGATGAAATTCACGGACGCGCTTGACGCGATCCGCCGAAAGAAAGCCGAAGAAGTCTATGACGCCGCAGGGAAGTTTCTCGGACTGCTTCTGACAACGACCTCGCTGCCAATCTTCTACGACGCGCGCGGCGCGGTAACGGCCGGTACATTTGACGAGGCATGGAAGATCAAGCCTTCTGGCTGCATACCTGTCTGGCAGCTGCAAACGGCCTAATGTTCGATAAGCTGGACATTTACATTGCCGCTGTTAGCTTAATACTGGGCATATTCTTCGTCAGTCTCGTAATTCTAGCCTATCGCGGCAAGGTCCCATCGGTTGAAACGCTTCAAGACATAGCCACAGTTTTCAACACCAAGGGCGGGATCGTCCTAGTTCTGTTAGTGATGTGGACGGGCACCTTAGCGGGGACAATGGCCTTCGGCATCTGGGTAATCGCAAAGGGCATCGACCCACAACACGCTGTTGTAGTCACACTGCTCGGTATGCTAGTGAGCCAAGCCTTCGGTAACGTCAATGGAGCACTGTTTACGGCGTTCAAAGGCGAAGACCCGAAACCTTCTCCCGGCATCCAATCAGTGAAAACTGTGACTGAGAAAACTACTACCGTGCCGCCGACCGAAACCCCTGTGACAGTCGAAACTTCTGCGGTAACTGAACCCCCACCAGCCCCGGTCCCGCCCGTTTCTCCGGCCCAGCCGCCGACGGCAGGAGGGGGCGGTGCATGAGTGGGCAGAACTTGCAGAGCATTTACTTTATTTGCTCTTTGGTGGAGCGGTTACTGTTGCTGGCTGGTATGTGTTTCGCTATGCTGGGCGGCTTGATTTATTGCGTCAAGAGAATGAGACTCGGCGCGATGCGGAACTCAAGAAACATGCCGATGAAATCGCACAACTGCGAGACATTAACACCCGACTTGGTAATCGCGTCTGCCACTGCGAATGGTTACTCAAGATCGAGCCTCCGGTGGAATAGCCTCGTTCGCGTTCTCCCATTTATCGCTGGCTTGGTGCTCGGTTACGGTGCGCGGTCGATTCAGTCTTACAATCACACGGCACGTTTAGAAAACTTCCAGGTTATTCAGAAATATAGCGATAGCGAATACCAGATACGCAGTCATGGTGAGGTTTACAAGCTCAAGTTCTGCGATGACTACGCTCCTGATTGGGACGAAGGCATGACTGTGGAATTCATGGTCTACGAGGATCGCGGGTCTTGCAAGAGCATAGCCGACCATTACCGTTTCGGCTTCAAGATCAGACGTGACCCAACAGGCAAGTTCGTAAACTACCACACGGAGGAATAAAATGCCCGATCCAAAGAAACCGCAACCGCAACCACCTAGACCAGACCCAACCAAACCAAGACCTCAACCCGATGATGGCGGCGACAATCCTCCAGGTGGCGGCAGCGGTCACTAGAAAACAGCATGAACTCGCGCGGCAACGATGTCTCACATGAGAGAGAGCTGCGCGAGCAGTGGCAGAAGGGTCATGAAGCAACGCATGAGATGGAACGCGAAGCTCTTTTGTTGGCACGTAGGGACATTGATCGGCGTTTAGCTGAAATGAATCAGTTTCGTGATCAAATTGAACGTGAACGTGGCGAGTTTCTACGGCGCGATATGTATGACGAACAGAACAGTGCGCAACGGTCTGAAACCGATACGCGGCTAAAAACTCTAGAGTCTTCCAAGAGCAATTTGGAAGGCCGCATGTGGGCAATGGGGGCAGGCATTACGGCATTGGCGGTCGGACTTAATCTGCTATTGCATTACCTAAAATAATCATGGAACAAAGTTGGCTGAGTGAGGATGAGCGCAAGATACTGCTGGCTCTTGGGCATATTGGGACAGCTCTTTCGCTGATTCTGACTGAACAGCGCAAATTAGCCACTCAACTCCAGGACATCGACAAAGATATTGACGAACTTACTAAGAAAGTGGACGCAGTTTTGCAATTGATTCCGCTTCCGCCGGGCAAAATGGACCTCACATTTGGAACGCCCAAACAATAACCCTAACTACTACAAGGAGATAAGACCATGCCAAGCGTACCCGGTAAAGAGACTGATTCACAGACAATTCAATGCACGGAAATGGAAACAGACGGAGCCGGAAATCCGGTCACGCTGAATCCTGCCAATGTCAAGTGGGCCATTGACGATCCCACCATCGCAACCTTAACTCAGAATGCAGACGGCAGCGCAACCTTCACGGCCGTAAAGCCTGTACCGCCAGCAGTCAATCCGCGCACCGCTAACGTTACATGCACGGACATCGTAACTGGAGTGGTCGGCACGGACACACTCGAAGTCGATGACAGCCCGACGAAGCCAGGGGCCATGATTCTGACCTTCGGCACCCCGACTCCCTAACTGGAATGGCCGTCACACTTGCAATCGTCGGCATTGTGGTGATTTTCGGCATTCGTGGCGGCCATTTACTTCGGGAATCTCAATGGGTGATTACAACATTGCGTTCAGCTTTTTGATGGACGACGAAGACCGCCGACGCTCCGGCGTCGTCACGGATGAGCCGAATGGCGGCAAGGCACGCTTTGGCATAAACTCCATAGCGCATCCCGAAGTTCCGCCAGCGTTCTACCAGGCGGACGCAGAGAGCGCGCTTGAGTACGCTAAATCCTTTTATTTCACTGACTATTGGACTCAAATCGCTGGCTCACTGATTCTGGATCAAGATGTAGCCAACAAGTATTTAGACCTCGCAGTCAATATGGGCGTCCCACAAACAACTAAACTTGTGCAGCGCGCCGCGGGAGTGAATGACGACGGAATCCCTGGGCCGCAAACGCTCAAAGCAATCAATGCAAGCGTGGCGGATGTGCTCTTAGCGGGTATTCGGGCCGGAGCTGCAAAGTTCTATCAGGATCTCTACAACAGCAATCCAGAGAAGTACGCCAACGACGTCAAGGGCTGGCTAGTGAGGGCGAAACGATGAAGCTATATGTGGTAATGCTGGCCATACTGCTGGCGGTCGGATGTACCAAGAATCCTGTCGCAGCGCCCGTTCCAGGCACGATCAATACCTTCGATGCCTTTGCAGCGCGCAGTATTGGGGACGCACAAGCTGCCATTATAGGCGTAAAGACTTGGGAAATATGCTCAGACAAAGGATTCCCTCCAACGGTGACATTCGACGGTCAGACTTTCGCGTGTGATGCCTCGCAAACGCCATTTCCTGCGGCTGGGCGTAAATACCTATTCCTGGCTGAGAATCTCTACAACACAGCGCTTGCCGCGGCGCAAAGCTACCATGCGGGTGTAACGAGTGATACAACGGCGCTAAGTCAAGCAATCACACAGCTCGGCATTGCTGTGGGCGACATGCTGACAAATACGGGGAGGTCTAAATAATGGGAATAGCGACTCTAATTCTCGGATTACTCCCCACAATCCTTAAGAACATTCCTGGGATTTCGGCGAAAATCCAGCAAATTATCACTGACATCACAGCATCGACTTCGGCTGTACTCGCCTCGGGCGTAACCTCACAGCCCAGCATCAACACCGTACTTGCAGCGTGGCTCGGCGTAATCAATGCGCTGAAAGCTGATCCTACATTCCCACAGAATGCGCTGGGATCGCTCGCGCAAGTGGAAAAGATAGTTCAGGCTACATTGCTTGAGGACGAGACATTGGCTAAATCTATTGATTGGAGCAAGTTACAACCTATTACTCCGGTTCCGTAAGGGAAAGGAGGAAAGAAGGTTAGGGCCAGACTATCGGCCCTTATCCCTTTGAACTGAATTAGTGAAAACAATCAGGAGATAATCAGTTTAATCAGTTATGGCTGGAAATAATGGCGGTAAAAGACCAGGAGCGGGGCGTAGGCCGAAGCCAATAGTTGAGCGCAAACGAAACTTTGCCTCGGCGATTCTGCCAGACAAGCTGGAACAAGAGAAATGGGGCGAACAGCTGAACGCCGAACTGACGCTAATGTCAAAGACTGGGGTGACTGTGACGGTGCCGGACAATACAGCACGGCGCGAAGCTTTGAAGTACCTTGGCGATCACAAGCACGGGAAAGCTCCGCAGGCAGTTGAACTCGTTGGCAAGCCTGGCACTCCGCCAATTGAAGTCAGGATTACACACGTCGGCCTGTCGTGAGAATTGATGTAGCTCTACAGCCTAAGCAAGTCAGGCTTTGGGACCTTTGGGATAACTCAGACTACACACGCATAGGCTTTGGCGGGGCGCGCGGTGGGGCGAAGTCAGGTGGGGTCAGACGATGTATGTTGTTGCGTCGGCTCAAGTACCCAAACACAACCGGCCTGATTATTCGGCGGTCAATCAAAGAACTTGAGCAATCACATCTGATTCAGTTGTTTAACGAGTTTCCCGAATGTCAGGCGTGGTATCGAGACCAAAAGAAGCAGTTACAGCTTCCAAACGGTTCAGTCCTATTCTTTGGCTCGGCGCAAACCGAGAAGGACATGGGCGACTACTACTCGGCAGAGTTTGCCGACATTGCGCCAGACGAGTGCCAAGAGTTCTCACAGCGCGAGCTAGAGCGGCTGAGTGGCTCGAATCGCTGCACGACTAACCCGAACATACTGTGCAAGATGATATATGGCTTTATGCCGTCGATCTCTGAGTCCGGTATTCCGCCGATTGGATTGACCTATCTTCGCCGGGTGCTGGTTGATGGCGATCTCAAACCTGAAGAGAAGCGGCAGAAGTGGGCGTTTGTACAAGCTTACTCTTGGGACAATATCGAATGGTCACGCAATGAGTTGAAGCGTGATGGGATATCGGACCGCACGTATTACAACGTTTGGGATGATAAGCAGCGCCGCGATTACTTCTTAACCCAGACCGACTACGGCGCGAACCTGCTAGCGATTACTGATCCGAACCTTCGGGATGCGTGGTTATATGGCAAGTGGGATGTCTTCCAAGGCCAGTATTTCCCGCAGTTTGATCCACAAAAGCACGTTATTAGCGCCGAACGTGCAAAAGAGCTTATCAAGCCTTGGCATACGAAATGGATGTCGGGGGACTGGGGCTATGACCATCCCCATGCTATCTACTGGCATTCGCAGGATGAGAAAGGCGTCGTTACGACGTATCGTGAGCTATGGGGAAGAATGAAAGGAGAGACCGAACTCGGGAAGGACATTACCGAGCAGAGCGGGAGCGAACGCCTGATAGCGTTTCCGTTCTCATGGGATGCGGGGAAGCTGTCGAAGCGCAGCGACAGGAGTTTCCCGAAGTCGATTACTCAGATGCTTACGGATGCACTCGGCAAAGAGATGCCGAGGCCGTTTCCGGCAGATAGCTCACCTGGTTCGCGTATCTCAGGCTGGCGGCTAATGTCGCAGTTGCTTGATTCGGGCATGTGGCAGATTAGCGAAGATTGCCCACGGCTGATTGAGTGCATACCGTCATTGCTGCGGGATGGCGATAATACGGAAGATGTTAGAAAGACGGACTGGACAGAGAACAACATCGGAGATGACCCGGCAGATGCAGCGCGTATGGGGTTGCAGTTCATGCTGGGCGCGTCACGACGGCCGGAGATAGACATTATGCGGGAGCGGGCTGCGGCAATAACCGATCCGGTAGCAAGGTTCTTCTTTGTGCATAAGGAACAGGCAAGGATTGAGGAAGCTCAAAGGCCGAAGAAGGAGAATATTGTGCCGGGATGGATGACAAGATGAAAATAAGCCAAGTAGGGGATAATGAGTCGTTGGGTGCAGAGATTCGACAGTTCTTTGAGGCTTTGTTTACTTCGCGTTACGTGCGATTCCTCGAGACTGAGCTAGTACGGCTGCGGGTTGAGAAGGATGCGGAGATTGAGCGGCTTAGGGCGCAAGTGATTGCGCAGCGGTATGTGACCACAGCGGAACGCCCGCCGATGCTCTGGCAAACGTCCACAGCCGCGCCGTTCCCAGAGCCATTAGGCAAATATGAGCAGGAACTTGCGGCACACATGAAAGCGTTGGAAACCGAACCAAACAAGGAGAGTTGACATGGCATTCACGAGTAAAGACGGGAAGAAGTTCGGCAATCGGCAGCGCATGGCAGCTTACGACTCGCGCGCGCCGAAAGAACTGGACGCTCGCAAGGGTGCTAACCCCAAAGGTCAAGAACCTGAAGGGGATAACGATGCTTCGGGGCAGGACATCAACGAAGTTGTAGCTCAACACGGCCCCGCTCAAAGCATTGAGATTGAGCACGATCACGAAGGCGGAAAGCATACCGTAACGTCGCATCACGGTAGCAAGATGCACCGTTCTGAGCACACGACGGCAGAAGAGGCGCATCACCATGCCGGATTAGCGGCTGGACTCCATGCAGGCGATCCTACCAGCGACATGACCAAAGAAATGGGCCACGTTGGAAGCATGATGCAAGAGCCGGGGATGGGGTACTAGTGCGGTGCCCTGGACGCGGACCCAAGTTAAATATCTGCTTTCTGACGGTTCGCCGTTAAGCGCCGAGCAGAAGGCAAAGATGCAGGCGGAATTACACGCTGACCCAGCGATGGGACACAAGCCTAAAGGCGAGTCGCCAGATCGCTGGCAGCGCACGAGGGGTAAATGAGTGCGTCTTTAGTGACAATCGCTCATCACGTCGGTCGCACTGACCGGGAGCGAGGCCGGATGCGCGTCGCACCGTTTTACAATGAATCTGTCGTAATTAACGGAAAGCGAGTAGATATTACGCCGATCTTAACGACCGCATGGTTGGCAGGATACGACGGCGAATCATTACCCGACGAGGGAGGGAACTGACAATGCCACTAAGTATGCTGTTCTGGGGTATCTACATTCTTTCATTGGTGTTTGGTTGGTGGGGCTATTACACGCCGGCGCAACCGGGTTGGGGACAGCGCTTCGGCGGCTGGATTGTAGTGTGGATTTTGATTGGAATGCTGGGTTGGCACATTTTCGGGCCTGCGGTGCGGTAATGGGCAAATTTCTGCAACGCGCATCGGAATCAATGGAGCGCCGAGGGACGAAAGGCCTGTTTAGGGCGCAGGCAGAACGCCACGGCATGAGCACAGCGGCGTGGGCGGCGAAGGAAAAGAACTCACCTGACCCGAAACAGCGAAAAAGGGCTGTATTCGCTCAAAATGCGATGCGAGCAAGCAAGTAAATGGCTGATGAGCAGACGACCGCAACCCCGAATCCCGACTTTGAGCCTGGGGAACTTGCTGCCTTTGACTATTCGCACGAAGAATCTCTCGAACTTTCGGAGCCAGCGAAGAAGGAACTTTTAAGCCTATGCACCAAGGTAGCCAGACGCGACTTACTCGCCCGAAGAATCGAAGTTGAGCAAGCCTGGGAGCAGGAGTTATTCAAGCGTGGCTATCAATTCTTGTTTCCACGACGTGGTGGGGGATGGCAATTAACCTCAGCTACCACCGGGAACCGTAACTGGAGTCAATTACAGTCTTCAGGTAACTACGAAACTAACATCTTCGGGGCGCTCTCTGACATTCTCACAGCCGCTCTCTCGCGGGATATCCCCAAGAGTCGTTTTGAGGCTGCCGACCCCGATGCTGGACCTGATATTACTGCGGCCGACAAAGCGGAAGACTTTGTAGAGATATTCAATCGAAACAATGACTTAAAGAACGTCCTAACACAGATGGCAGACTATCTGTGTACGGATGGGCGGATTCTTACTTACACGCGGACGGTGCTCGATGGACAACGCTTTGGCTTTGAGTCGCCAGATGAAGATAGCCCTGTCGTGCCTGAGGACGAGGGGGACGCCGACCAACCCAGCGACCAATCTTCTGAGACGCCAGAGGATAGTGAAATTGCTGAGGAAAATACATCGCCAGAAAGCGGCGGGGATGAACGGCAGGAAGCGGCTACTTCAGAGAGTGAGCCAGTTAAGGCGAAACGCAAGCCGCTAGCGCGAGAAATCGTCACCGTCGTTGGCAAGCTCGGCCACAAAGTACCTATCAACACTCAAAGCATCCATCAGATGGACTTTGTGCAAGCCTACTGGGATGTCTCAACCAATCTGGCTAAAGGCTATTTCCCTTGGATAGCTAACAAGATTCAGGCCGGAGCGGGGTCAATCGGGGAAATTGGCATTGACCGCCTGGCGCGAATCAATATCGCAATGGCAATTGAGGGGGGGTATCAGACAGGTGATACCTACAACTCAGAATGCACGATTACGTATACCTGGCTGCGACCGTGCGGATACATGGAGAGTCAGAATGTAGCGGTGCGGGATGAGTTGTTCGAGAGCTGTCCCGATGGCCTGCTAGCGGCTTACGTTGGCGATGAACTAGCGTTCGTGCGCAATGAGTGCATGGACGACCATCTGACGATTGAGCAGGCGCTTCCGGGGACAGGGCAGAATCGGGCTTCGCTGATGAGTAAAGCGGTTTCAGCCCAGCGCCGGCTGAATAACTGGATTGATCTCATAAACGATTTCTTCATTAAGACCGTTCCCAGCGTTTGGATGGATAGCAAGGCGTTCAATTTGGACGCGATCGCCAGCCAGACTAATATTCCAGGCCAGAGAAGGCCTTTTGTGGCACAGCCCGGAGTTGACAGTCAAAACTTGATGGTTCAGGAGCCGATGCCAACGCATCAACCGGCATTGTGGGAAGCAATTCAATTCTTCTTTGGCGACTTGATGGAGATGCTGACGGGCGGCACTCCGGCGCTGGCGGGTTCGGACACCGACACTGACGCAACGTATCGCGGTCAAGCGTTGCGACGGGACAGCGCATTGCAGCGATTAGCTAGTCCGTGGGGCGCAATGCAGAAGGCGGTTGCAGGCTTCTCGCGGCAAGCTGTTATGTGCGCTGCGCGGACACGAGATAAATTAGGCCAGACAACACTGAAGCAGAATATCCCCGGCAAAGGCAAAGTAACTCTGGAAGTTTCCGATCTCAAAGGGAATATTCTTTGTTTCCCCGAGGCCGACTCTACGTTCCCCGAGACGTGGACGGAGAAGGCCTCCAAGTATCAGCAGTTGGTTCAGGAAGCTCCGGCGAATCCGTGGATTGGCAAACTGTTATCGCTGCCTAAGAACATGCGGATAGCGAAGGATGCGAGCGGCCTGCGCAATCTCGATATTCCTGAGGCCGATGCAATCGACAAGCAGATAGGCGAGTTTGAAATCCTGTTGAAAACTGAAGCGCAGCCGAATCCTCAGATTGCACAAGCGCAGCAGCAGTTACTTGAAGCCGCAAAACAGGCCGAAGCTGAAGGCCCAGAAGCGATGATGAAGTACGAAGAGATGGCGCAACAGGTAGCACAACAGGTTCAATCTCTTCCGCCGATGGTAACGACAGTTCCGGTCATGCAGGATGCTTCTGAGGATCACGAGTCAGAGGCGCAAGAGTGTTTCGAGAAGATGAACTCGCCAGAAGGCCGGAAGCTGAAGAAACTCAGTCCCGAAATCTGGGAGAACTTGCATCTTCACTGGCAGGGACATGTGGAAATGGCGCAAAAGCTGAAGCCGGCGCAACCGGGCAAACCCCCGTCAGAGTCCGTGACCGCCGCCGTGGATAAGATGCCACCGTCTACCGCATCGCAGCTTTTAGCGAAGTACTACGGGATTCAGGCGACACCGCAGGACTTCATGGAGAAACAGGCTACAGACGTAGAAGCAAACATTACCGAGAAGAAGGCCGCACCGGGTAAGACTCCGACGCCGCCCACGGTAAAGCAACCATCTCAGGAGAACGCAAATGCCAGAAGTTGAAGGCGCAGTAATTGACGCAATCGAGCCGGGAGTAATCGAAGGCGCGGAAATTGAAGTCGAACAGCCGGAATCAGGGATTGAGCAGGAAGTTGAGCAGGACGAACCGGAAGTAACAGATTCACAGGGCAAGCCCGGTTCCGCGAAGCAGATTAACGACCTGCTTAAGAATCTCAAGGCTACCAATCCGCAAGCCGCGGCGGAACTCAGGAAGGCGTTCAATGCTCATAACCAATACTCCCAGCACTTTAAGACTCCGTTTGAAGCGCAGGCTGCGAAAACTCAAATTGAGTCGCTGGGCGGTGCGGAAGGAATTGCCGCCTTACAAACGAAGGCTGCTACCGTTGATCTCATTGACGAAGGTATTGTCAGCGGGAATAGGGAAATCATTGATGACATCTTTTCTGACCCAAACATGCTGCGGGGCTTCAGTGAAAAACTGCTGCCTTACGCGCTCGATAAGCTCAAAGAGGGGAATCCGAAGGCGTATGCAGGATTGGTTCAGCCTGGTGTAGTTGCAACCCTCAATGAAGCAGGCTTAGAGGACGCGCTAGGGGCTATTTACGACGCAATCGGCGCAAACAAGCTGGATGATGCCAAGAACCTGCTGCAACGCGCCTATAAGTGGCTACAGGGCGAAAAGGGTAAAGTCACAGCGAAACCAGCAGGCCCAGATCCCGAACGCCAGAAGCTCGAAGAGGACCGTAAAGCCTTTCAGAAGCAGCAACAGGAGTCGTTCAAGGCTGATATCGATCGCGAAACGATAACTAAACGAGATTCAGAGATCGAGAAAGTCTTAGCGCCGTACCTTAAGTTGCGAAAGCTGGCACCGGAGACGAGAGACGATCTAGTAAGCGGTATCCGAGTAGAGTTGAAGAACATTCTTACCCGCGATCCGAGTTATACGGGGCAGATCAAAGCACATTTCGCTAGCCCAAAACCAGACCGGGGCGCGATTGTCAGTTTCATTTCTGCGAAGGCGCAAGCAGCGATCCCGCAAGCGATAGAGAACGTCTGGAAACGGCGCGGGTACGGTGCGATTCCTAAAGCTACAGCCAAACCCGGCACGAATGGGGCAGTTTCTAAAGGAACAGGCGTAATCATGCTCTCGCGCAAGCCAACGATGGACGAACTTGAACGCGGCCCAGGATATATGGAACTATACATGGGCAAGCGCGGCGTGATGAAAGATGGACAGTTCAAAGGCAGACAGGTGCAATGGCGGTGAAATCCATACTCCATCTGTTGGAGAGCCGCGGCTATATCAGTTGCCAGATTTATTGGTCGCACGGACTTAGATGTCCGCATTGCAAACGATTTCCAGCCTCAACAGCGTCGTCCTCGAAGGACGTTAAGCCACTCGTAAACGCTGCGAAATAAATCTCTACCCACAGCCTTGAGGCGTGGCCGTGGTTCCATCAGCAGAAATAATCAGGAGATTTCGGCGGGATGAGACTCCAAAAAAGGGACTCTCATGGCCCAATTAAATGAACTAGCGGCCGAAGCGATTGAGTTGGACGCCTTCAGTACCAACATTGGCGATTTGGTACCGGAGTTCGACAATCTCTATTCTTTGGCCCTCAAGCAATTCAACAAAGTACCAGCCTCGAACATCACCGCTGGCGGTGGAACGACTCGTCCCTCGGCGCGCGTGCAATTGAGGATTCAAGGTGGCGCTTCCATCAAGCAAGGCACGGGTGATGGAGACGCTATCGGGCTAGGCAACGGCTCGCAGTATCAGGCTTTTGCCTTGTCTCCCGTCGTAGTCATTGCGCCTAATCAATACACCTGGTTGGCGAAGCGGGCCACGCAAGGCAAAGAGCGTGGAACGTTTCAGGTAACAGCCAAAGAGTTGAAATACTCACTGGCTTCCACCACCACGGGCATTGAAGGCTTAATGAACTCGGACGGGTCTGGCACAATCGACCAGATTCCGACTACAGCAACCATCACTACTGGCGGCAGCGGCAACCAAACTTCGGTAATCGCTGGCATGAACAATGTTGCTGGATTCGTTGACCAGCAAGTCGTTCAGGTATTCCCGTCGATTGGCGGAACTACGCGGGGAACGGCAACAATTTCCTTTGTTGATCCGGTTACAAACACTCTGTACTTCTCAACTGCTCTGCCGTCTACCGGAGGCGCAACTGCTGTCGGGGATTTCATTGTGGTGCAGGGATCGTCAGGGGCAGCCGGAAACTCGATTCTTGGGCTGCGGCTGTGGAATAACAATGCAAACACCGGAACGCTAGCCGGATTGAATCGGGCAACGTATCCCAGCCGTTTGCAGACTCCTACTATCAACCTCGCAGGAAAGCCCATCACTCAGTCGATTGGCTTGAGGGCGGCAACATTGCTTGCGCGCGCTCAAGGCGAGGACGCAGAAGCGGTAAAAAGCGCTATTTGGTACACCGGTTACGACCAAGGCATGGCAGTGTCAAATCTGTACTTCAACGTGCAGATTGCCAATGAGGCGGACGTAAAAGGCGACCGGGCGCTCGATATGGGAAAGAAGTTCTTCACTCCCACATTCTGCAACCGGGAACTGAAGGTGTCCATCACTGCGTTACCGGGCCGCTTAGACTTGTTCTGCCCGGATACGTGGTACATGTTTGAAACCGCGCCGCTTGAGTTGCATGACTTTGGCGGAGGCGCAACGGTTATGCCCGTGCCGGACATCGCAGGCAGCGGGTCATACCTGACTAGCTACATCATGGCGTACATCACGGCGTTCAACATTGCTAACTCGAACGTTCGCGCCGCCTGTTACGTCCAGAGTGCAGCTCAACCGGCCATCTGACCTAACTAGGGCGGCGATGAGGAGAGGGCCGCCCTAATTTTCAATTCAGGAGAAAACAATGCAAGGTGACAAGCTCGCGCAAGGCGCAAAGTCGGCGCAATTCAGCGCCGGACGTGCGAAGAAAGATGATCCTGTGGAATTTCACGGAACAGTAGCGACCGCGGAATTATCGGAAGGATTTCACGTGCTAGAACAGTCAAAGCGCGCAGACCTAGAGCAATTACTGAATCGGGCGGGTAATGTTCCCGCTCAGCATCGCTACGAGCCACTGAACGACAAAGTACTCTTGCGGCGAGTCGAAGAGACTAACGACGCGATGGTAGTACAACCCGATCAATTTCAGCAGAAATCAAACAAGGGCGAAGTAATAGCTCTGGCCTTCGGTATCTGCCCCAATCTCAGCGTTGGTGACATCGTTCTCTTTGGCGAATATTCCGCAGAAGAGATTGAACTAGACGGCGAGAAATTCGTACTCTCCGCTTACGCAGACATCAAGTTAAAGCTCCGATGAGTTGGTATGCAGGCAAGGCAGAGCGCCTGACGTGTCCTGCACACTTTCAGGACCGCTTAACCCGAGTCGGGGGACTCAACCGCTACGGCGGACCTAACTTCAAGCTTGTCTGGGGACAGACTTGGACGGTTCGCCGTGCGTGGTCAAATCCCGCCGGCGATAGTTGCGGCTACAAAGACATCGTAGAAGACGGGCGGCCATGTTGGATTCTCAAGCAATGGTATGCGCCTGAAATCTATGGCAGCCCTACGCTGTGGTTCATGCAAAACCGTGAGCCAAACGGGATGCAAACGCTTGGAGACTTCCCCTGGAAGGGAAATTACGAGACTTTGCAGCCGTTCGTATGGCGCGGCATGGTTAATGGCAGACTTGTGGTTGAGTACATGCCCTTAAATAGCATGATCCTCGATATGGTTGTGCCGATAGCAATTAAGTGTCAGGGTGTCACGCTCATGCGCCGTAAGGTTGCAATCCAGGCGATGCTCAAAAAGAAAGACCAGAACGCCGAGGATAAGGTAGAAGCGGCGTTGCACGATTCGAGACTAGCTTTTCATGGTCCAGTATCGTTTTCGCGGCAAGGATGCCGCACGTCGATCATTGACAAGCGCGCGCACGAGTTGGAGAAGCACTGGAATCAAGCCATGTCGAACGTCAGGAACATGATTAAGACGCGCGGCATGGGCGGAGTATCAATAGCATAATCAGGAGAAAACAATGCCAGATATTTCAATCGTAGGCGTAGCAACTGACGACACCGGGCACCTTAACCAGCAAGCCAAGCGCATGATGGACGTTGACCCCGGCAATTACGTTCAGCCGTTCATTGATCCGAACGTCTATCGCAAGCCGGAATACTTCGTTTACGTGTACAGCATCGTCGATCCGCGGCCCGCAGGCGCAAAGCTGAACCGTCATCTCCCGCCTTTGGTTCCGAACATGGAGATTGCGGAGTTGAAACCTGGGGAAGAATGGACGCTGGTAACGACAATCCCACATCCAGTCAATCAGCAGGAAATCAATCCTGACAGTGGACAGCGAACGGCTTCGTTCCACATGGCCGAACGGGTAGCAATGGACATTGTTAATCCCGGCAACCATTCACTCGACCAGGACGCCAAAATCACGGTCACGGCGACCTCAAGCATTGGCGATGACTACGGAAAGCTTGGAGTCTTTTGGAGCAAGAATTATCCGCCAACGAAGCAGGAAATTGCGGCAGCCGTGCTACGCAAGGAAACCTACTACAGATTCAGGCTTCAGCAGGCGCGAGTGCTCGAATCTTCCAGCCCGAAAGACTTGCAGGAATGGCTTAGTGCTGATGACCACGTAGCAGCGGAATACTTTGGCGAAGAATTCAGTTGGCACCGCAAAGCAACGAAACCAGTTAACTGTCCTAACTGTTCGGAGCCGATCCGGTCACTTTCGATTGCGTACCATGCGTCTACGGCAATGCCGGGGACGATCTGTATTTTGGATTGGCAAAAAACTGTGGAAGCGGGAGTTAAAACCAAAGCTGACGTGCCAGAGTCGAAGCGTTGGTGGGGCAAGAAGGGGCAATCAGAAAATGACATACCTCACGCCTGATCGTTCTCATTTTCTGAGGTTGTTTTCGGGGCAATCTGTCGCCAATTTAGCCGCGCAACTAGCTTTAATTGCAGCGTCAGGCGATGCAGACCAGGTAATTCCGTGGGTTCTGCTTGAGCATCAGGAAGTTAGACTTTTAATCCCAAAATCTTCACGAGGGAATGCGTCTGCATAACTCGAACTCCTGACGGGAAGTGTTTTCGTAGTTTCCTCGTGATGCTAACTATATGCCCATAGGTGCGCCGCCGACATATCCGCTGGTAAGCGACATCATGATTCTGGCACGAAGCCTCGTGCTCGATACGATGGCCGGGGCGAACGCTACGGTTGGAGAGGGCCAAATCCTAACGGACACGGCGCCTTTCACAATCCCGATGCTGAACTCAGCGATCCGCGAGACCTATCGGGAGCTGGGCAACAACGGTGTAGCAACGCTGATTCAGGACAATATCGTTTTGACTGGCATCACGCCCGTGAACGGTCCTCTGGGACTGGCTGCGGTTGATCCTAGCGTGCAAGTGAGCATTACTTACGCTGGATACAACGATGGTTCGGGCGTTCTGAATACTTCGCTGAAACTCGCCGCGAACGTTTTAAGCGTACTGAGAATGTGGGAGCGAACGAACGGGACCGGA
>Ga0307475_10000107_pt1 | contig 47707 bp, 41 predicted proteins | sample atmos_gasesECM1C_FD_203317 | JGI IMG/M metagenome (GOLD analysis project Ga0307475, IMG submission 203317) | Hardwood forest soil microbial communities from Morgan-Monroe State Forest, Indiana, United States - atmos_gasesECM1C_515 | ecosystem: Environmental > Terrestrial > Soil > Temperate... | reverse complement strand
TGGTCTTCAGTTTCAGTACAACGGTGCGCGCGATTCGTGACTCCTTGCGCGAGGCGGTCCATGCGTGCTCCGCAAGTTTTCGGATCATCGGCTCCATCTCGGCCAGCAAGACATCCTGTTCGAAAGTGTCCTCTGCGGATATGGATTGTGTTGGCCTGTCAGGGACTACCTCGCTGTTGTCGATTCCCCGAGCCAGCTCGTAGAGACGCACGCCGTAGCGGCCGAAGCGGCCTTCGAGTGTTGGCAAATCCATTCGGCGCAGGTCGGCGATCGTTTGGACCTCAAGATTCTTCAGTTTTTCTTCCGTGACTTTGCCTACTCCGGGCAGGCGGTCAACGGGTAGCGGCAATAGAAACGAATCGATTTCTTCCGGTTGTATGACAAAGAGCCCATCCGGTTTTTTCCAGTCGGAAGCAATCTTCGCGAGGAATTTGTTCGGCGCTACGCCTGCCGATGCCGTCAACCTCAGTTCGGAGAGGATTTGTTCGCGAATCGTGCGTGCCACTTGTGTGGCGGTAGGCAAGCCGGTCTTGTTCTCCGAAACGTCAAGATAGGCTTCGTCCAGGGACAACGGCTCAATCAAGTCGGTGTGGCGTTTGAAGATTTCGCGCACTTGGCTGGAGACCGCCCGATAGCGCGGGAAGTCCGGCGGCAGAAACACGGCGCTAGGGCAAAGGCGCTCGGCTCGAACAGCAGGCATGGCAGAACGGACGCCGAACTTTCGCGCTTCATACGAAGCAGCGCACACTACGGAGCGATTGCCGCGCCATGCGACAACGACAGGTTTGCCCCGGAGTTGCGGATCGTCCCGCTGCTCGACGGACGCATAAAACGCGTCCATGTCGATGTGAATGATTTTGCGAGCGATCATCTGGCACCATCTTATTCCGGGGTCGAGGCGAGTGCGAGCGTTTGCTTATTTGTCGGGCGTTTGGTTTCCTAAGGAGCGCGATGGAGAGAAAACTGCGAGCACGCTTGGAGTCCTTGCCCAAAACAGAAGCGTCATTTGTCGAGCCAATGGAGTGTCTATCGGTATCGAAGCTACCTGCGGGGTTGGAATGGCTTTGGGAAATTAAGCTCGATGGATATCGCGCCCTTGCGGTGAAGTCGCGAACTGGTCTCACGCTGTTCTCGCGGAGGAAAAAATCCTTCAATAGACAGTTTCCTGACATCGTGGAGGCGTTGGCGGATTTGCCCGAGGGAACAGTCGTTGATGGAGAAGTAGTTGCCGTCGATGAGAGTGGGCGTCCTAACTTCAATTTGTTGCAAAATTTTCGCGCGGAAGCGTCTCGGATTCAGTACTACGTCTTCGATGTGTTGTGCTGGAAGGATCGTGACGTGACGGGCCTTTCGCTAATCGAGCGGAGGGGGCTGCTGAAATCCGTTGTTGCCATTCGCGACAAGCGAATCAGAATTTCGGACTACGTAGAGGCTACGCCCGAGGCTCTACTCTCTGCGGTGCGGGAGCAAGGGTTGGAAGGTATTGTCGGGAAGCAAAAGAACAGCCATTACCAACCGGGAAAGCGGAGCGGTGCGTGGATTAAGTATCGTGTGAATCGTGGGCAAGAGTTCGTGATCGGCGGCTATTTTCCCGGACCGCATGGCATTGACTCCCTGATCGTCGGCTACTACGACGGAGACAAATTGATGTACGTGGCAAGAACGCGGAACGGATTTGTCCCCGCCTCCCGACGACGAGTGTTTTCGAAATTGAAACATCTCGTGACTCCGGCGTGCCCATTTGTGAATTTGCCGGAGACGAGGCGGTCACGATTTGGGGAAGAACTCAACGCTGAGAAAATGAAGAAGGCAGTTTGGCTTTTATGCCGAACTCGACATAACAACCATTATGCCGCCTTCCGAATTATGCCGAATTGAGTCTCGTTGCCAACTCCGTTTCCCCTGTATTCCAGTCTTTTCGTGCCCACTGACGTTTGATCAAGTCGGCATAATCCCGGCCAATTCTCCGGACGGTTCTACGGACCGAAAGGAAAAAATTCACATGCAAAATGATTCGGATGGGAACTCGCCTGTCCCGCTGGGACAGACGAACGGCCTACGGTAGGGCATCCTCCTCGCACATCTTCAACACGAGGTCGATTCGGCAACTCCTCTGGTTGGCGCGACACTAGACGCTATTGCCTCAAATCTCCCACCCGATGTTAATTTTCAGAGGGCTTCTCGACATGATCGATGACGAGTACTACGCCAGGACTGTTTTGCGATTCCAGTTTCAGCCCAAGCTGCTCTTGAATCGCATTGAAGAAGGGAGGCCCGGAGAATTCAGGGGTGGGAGTGCTGCCGGTAACTTGCGGATGGTCTCCCGTCTCCTTAAACATGGGACCTTGGCTCTCGTCTCCTATCTTCCATTCCAGTGTGAAATCATAGTTGCCCGTGAGCCCTGTGTTGTCTATAACGCTGCGGTTCAAAATGTTTTCCGACAGCAGTCGCAGCAGTTTCGCCATCGCCAGCCCTTGACCTATTAGCTCGCCCCTTCCTCCGTGGAAGCTTCCCAAGCGGAACATGCCCGCTGGGCTGCCACCGTCAGGATCTTTTAACCCATTCGGGTACGTGTCGCCGGGTTTTGCCTCCTGAAGTTTAGGGCCGTTCTTTGCAACGACTAGTACGTAGACGCCAAGCTGTGTGGTTTGGCGGTGAAGCGTGAGCTTAAAGCGGTCGGCTAAGAGAGCCTGAAGCATTCGTCGCCTTTCAACGTTAAGTTGCTCTTCGCTCATCTCGGCCAATCTATTGGCCACAGAATTGTCCATTCTTGCCTCAACATCGTATTTTTCGGAGTCCAGCCAATTCGGAACACCGAGGATTCTACTGTCCTCGACTCGGTACGCCGTTCGAATAAGCATTCGTAGCGTGACCATAATTGCGCTGAATCCGTCCTTCTCGAACGTCATCTTGAACAATTCGTCGCCAGATTTGTGTGGTTTGATCGAAACGACTTCGTACATCGGTGCAACGGTGTCCGTATTCTTGGCTCGCGGCTGAGTTCTGCTCGCGGACCCCTCGGACTTGAATGAAAGCGCCACACCAGTAGGTTTGTCTGCTTTGATCCTAGAACCCATAGGCTCGCCAGTCTTACCCGCCTTGATAGCACCGGTCTCGAAACCAGGCACAATTGAGCCTGTGTTTTGCGACTGTGACTGGGCCCGTAGTCGCGTCGCGTTTAACAGGCCAAATACGACAGGCCAGGCGACGGCCAGCGCTGCCATCGCGGACAGAAATAACTTCTTTGCGAGACTGAGATTAAGTGCGATGTGATGACTCATGATAGCCTCGATTCTTTTCTTGAGATTTGACCCAGTAACGCCCGGAACGCAGGCCAGCGGGGACTCCAGGTAGAATTTGCAGACTTTGAGAATGCCTTCAGCATAAACGCGCGGGTCGTTTCCCATCCTCAGCACTTCTTCGTCGCACGCGCGTTCTCGTTCGTCCACCAACCGCGCTCCGATCCACCAAGCCAGCGGATGAAACCAGAACAAGGCTTCGACTAACATGTGAACCGTTGCCGCGAGATTGTCACGGCGGCGCACGTGACACAGTTCGTGTGCGAGGATCGCGTCCATCTGAGCGTCGGTCAATCGATCCGATATTCCTTTCGGCAACAACAGCACGGGCCGGAAAATGCCCAGAATTCCAGGCTCGAGAGCAAATGAAGAGACGATAAGGTCGATGTGTCGAGTGATTCCTGCGCCGCCCTGACGACGGCGGAGCGCCTCGAATTCCCGTCCGGACTTCACGGCTTGTCCCCGGCTTAGTGCATAGCGAATGCGCCGCCAGCGCAGACACCAGAAGAACAGCACGGTTGCTCCACCACAGAACCACACGCCAGCCAGCAGAGTCGGCAGGAACCGAGCCACTAGTTCGAGCCAAGTCGGGGCGACAGGTGCAGCAGAGTGACTTGGATTCACTAGCGTAAAAGGTTGGCTCATCTCATCCATTGCAACGAAGAGTCTTGCTGGCGTGCTTGCCGCAGCTTTCGACCATCCCAGATGGCTTCCCAAACCAACCAATAGCGAAAACGGAACCAGGAATTTCACTGAGGCGATAAGCCAAAGCGCATAGCGCGTTACGGCGTGGTTTTTCCTCAGCGTCAGCGTCAGTAGCCATGCCGTTCCGGCAAACAGCGTTGATTGCCACAAGTGGTTGAATAACGGCGCCCCGATCGGCGCTGAAAATGCCGCAATAGAAAGAAGGGTCATTTCGACTTTCCCTTCCTGGCGAGCTTCCGCAGCGCCTTCTCTGCTTCCCGTACTTCCTCCAGTGTCAGCTTCCCCGATTCAATCAAATGAGCCATCAAGGGCTGCGTGCTTCCGCCGAATAGCGTTAGCAAGTCGTCGATCAACCTGCGTTGCGCGGCATTGCGGGAAACTGTAGCTTCGAAAATGTGAAAATTGCCGACCTTCTTGACGCGGCGGACAGCATTCTTCGCTTCCATGCGATAAACAGTAGTCTGGATCGTCGTGTAAGCTGGTCTGCCTTTTTCGGGGAAAGTTTCCTGAATCTCGCGTATCGAGGCGTTGCCCTGACTCCACAGCGCCTCCATGATTTGAAGCTCGAGCTTCGTTAATTTGGGTTCAGCCATCTTGTCCTCTACTACAGTCGTGTGCCATACTACTACGTCAATAGTTTATGTCAAGTTTTTTTATGGGCACTGTTCTGGCGTAATTCGTGATAACGCGGGAGGGGCCAACCCCAAGTCACAAACCAGAGTTTTAACAAGGTTCGACTGACCGGCTTCCTAGCTGGCCCATATCCCGAGCACGACATAACGTCAGACGCCACATAAGACTTCCCGCTTACTGAACATCGGATCTTGTCGTCCAAAGTCACTCCTAAAGGCACCGGAGTTCACTGGGATACGCATAGACTCTCCAACGATCCTGAATATAAGGAGGAGGAGAAGTGGTACAGACATTCTTTAAGCGTTCATGCACCATCCATCGTCTACGGCGGGGCCCCTTGGCTGGGCACATCGATTTGCTAGCAGCGAAGTTGGCAACGGAGGGCTTTTCTCGGGTCCATAGCCGGATCCAGCTGCGGCTGGTTGGGCTCTTCAACCGTTGGCTCGAGCAGATGCATCTCACGGCGGATCAGCTGAACGAGGGTGTAATCGAGCGTTATCGGCGCTGGCTCAAGCGCAGGAAGCGAGTGCGTTCTGAAGACGTGCGCACATTAATGCGCCTTCTCGATCTACTTCGGGAGCAAGGCATTGCGCCCCAGCTTGAGACCAAGTCGGTTCCAACCGCACGCCAGATATTGCTTGAGGATTACCGGAGATACCTGCGCGACGAGCGCGGCCTTTCGGAAGGCTCGCTTCAGAACCTGTTGATGTATGTGTGTCAATTTCTGGGGACGAAGTATCCTCACGGCCGTTTCAATTTTGAAGCGCTGAGGGCTAGAGACATCCTGACCATAATTCGACGGCATGCGATGGAATCGAGTTCAGTACAGGCCAAACATCTTGGCACAGCGCTCCGCAGCTTCTTTCGATACCTTCGGCACCGGGGCGAGATCGCGATAGACCTTGCCGCTTGTGTTCCTGTTGTCCGCGATTATGCGCTCTCCACAGTTCCGAAGTTTCTGCCGGCCGACGCCATTGAGAAGATCCTGCGGAGTACAGACCGGAGCACTCCGCACGGAAGACGCGATCACGCCATCTTAACGCTGCTTGCCAGACTGGGACTCCGCACCTGCGAAATCGTCAGGTTGGAGCTTGAAGATATCGACTGGGAAATCGGTCAAATCACAGTTCGGGGTAAAGGCGGGAGGTGGTCGAAGCTGCCCCTGGCACCCGATATCGGCAAGTCCATCGCCGCCTATTTGCAGCATGATCGTCCACGCTGCTCGACCCGCCGCCTATTCGTCACTCAACGGGCTCCTATCACCGGCTTGTCCACTGGCTGTGCAATTGTCAACACGGTTGCTCGTGCACTAAGCAGGGCGGGGATTGCTTTGCAGCGGAAAGGCGGCCACCTGTTCCGCCATACATTGGCAACCATGATGCTCGGCCGGGGAGCAACGTTGCGTGAGATCGGCGAAGTCTTGCGTCACCGGAAGGCAAAAACCACGTGGATCTACGCGAAGGTGGACTTTCGCGCGTTGCGGGGCCTGGCACAGCCATGGCCGGGAGGGACGCAATGAGAGATCTGCGGACCGATCTGCGGGAATACATAGAACTTCGCCGGGCTCTCGGATATAAACTGCGCAAACACGAAGCACGGCTGCGCGAATTCATTGCATTCCTGGAAACGGAGCACATCGACTATATAACAGCAAAACTAGCTATCCGCTGGGCATCGAAGTCTTCGAACGGCCATAGGTACAGTGGCTTTGAAAGACTGAGCTTCATTCGATCCTTTGCCACGCATTTGAGCGCAATGGATCCTCGAACGGAGATTCCGCCGGCAGGTTCGATACGGCGGCCACCGACCGATCTTCGACCATATATCTACACGCTGGAAGAAATCGGGCGACTCATGGCAGCAGCACGCAAACTACCTTCACCGCGTAAACTTCGCTGCCATACGTACTACCATCTGATTGGATTACTCGCTACAACGGGTATGCGCAGCGGCGAAGCAGTTCGGCTTGCAAACAGCGACGTCAACTTGGCCGATGGGCTGATAACAATTCGGCAGAGCAAGTTCGGTAAATCGCGCGTTGTCCCAATTCATGCCACGACAGTAAAGGCCTTGGCCGCATACAAGGCTCGCAGGGATGCGTTCCTTAAGAGAGCTGTAGCGCCATCATTCTTTATTAGCGAGCATGGTGGGCCCATTTCGAATGTCCAGCAGACCTTTCGCGAGATACGTCTTGCGGCGGGACTGGAGCAAGCGGGGAACGGAACTCGCCCCAGGATGCACGATCTGCGTCACACGTTCGCCGTTCATAAGTTGGTCGCTTGGTACCGCAGGGGTGCCGACGTCGAGCGTCAGCTACCGATTCTCTCAACCTTCCTCGGGCATAGCCAAGTTGAAAACACCTACTGGTACCTGTCTTCCACGCCAGAGCTGCTGGGCGAAGCCTGTGAACGGCTCGAAAAGCGATGGAGGCGTTCACGATGACTTCAGCAAATCTTGCGGCACTACTTGAGGCATTTTTCACGGACAGGTTGATTGCTCAACGGCGGGTGAGTCCTCACACGGTGGCATCATATCGGGATGCCTTCCGCCTGCTATTACGATTCGCCCAGCAGGAGCTAGGGAAATCACCATCCAACCTCGCAATGACAGATTTGAATGCGAAGCTCGTTGGCGCATTCCTTGACAATCTCGAGAAAGCCCGTGCCAATGCCTGTCGTAGCAGAAATCTTCGCCTCACGGCGATTCGATCCTTCTTCCGCTACGCGGCGTTGGAGTGCCCCGAGTACTCGGCGGGCATCCAGCGCGTACTGGCGATTCCACGAAAGCGGCAATCCAGCCGAATGGTGGATTTCCTGACAAGACCGGAGACTGAGGCTCTCTTAGCAGTGCCGGACCAAACGACTTGGCTAGGGAGAAGAGATCGCGCTCTGTTGCTGCTCGCGATGCAGACCGGGCTGCGGCTTTCGGAACTCATTGGACTGCGACAGGGTGACATTTATCTGGGGCGCGGCGCCCATGTGCGCTGTGAAGGCAAAGGGCGAAAGCAGCGTTGTACTCCGCTCACTCGAACAACTGTACATACTCTCAGGGCTTGGATTCGCGAACAGGGAAAGGACGAGACCAGGATCCTATTTCCTAGCGCTCGCGGTGAACTGTTGAGCCATGACAGTGTTCAGTATTTGGTCAGAAAATATGCCACCACGGCGGCGAAGTCCTGCCCGACGCTCCGCAAGAAGCGGGTAACTCCCCACGTGCTGCGGCACACGACGGCCATGGAACTATTGCAAGCCGGAGTAGATCGCTCGGTTATCGCACTGTGGCTTGGCCACGAATCACTTGAAACGACGCAGATCTACCTTGACGCAAATCTCGCGCTCAAAGAGGAAGCCCTAAAGAGGACGTCGCCTGTGAACGCAACGATCGGACGGTTCAAACCAGACGATCAGCTACTGTCATTTCTCCACAACCTTTAGTAGGACGGACTATGCCGAATGACAATCATGGCACACTCGTGCAGACCGTTAGCAGGGGAGGTCCACGATCTTCGTTGCGGAACGCATGCGGCATAGTCCGACATCCGACATGATGGTTGAGGCCAGAAGCCGTCGCTCAGATTGAATTCCTGGAATGGACCGAGGGAGATAGGTTGCGACATTCGAAGTTTGTCGGCTTGCGCGAGGACAAGAATCCTCGAAGCGTGGTCAAGGAGCAAGCCGGCGAGCCTTGAATAACTGTCGCGGCACGGCCTTGTATATGGAGGCTACGGCAAAATGAAAGAACAAAGACGACTTAAGCTCTCCGGAATCCAAGTGGGAATCACGGGCGAATACTTGGTAGCGGCGGAGCTTTCGCGCGGCGGCTATGTTGCGACGCCAACGCTTCGCAATACTCGCGGGATCGACATCCTTGCCTCATATTCAGATGCCATTTTAATCACGGTTTTATGGCGTCGTAAGCTCCCACCGGACAGACAGCGCGTTCTGAAACGTCTGGGTAGCGAAGTTATTCGACAACCGCCTGTAGGCGTTGCGCCACTGCGCAAACTTCGGATACATTGTCCTGCTCCCCTGAACGCCGCGGTCGATCAATTGACCCCAGTGCGGCAACCCTCCCATCTTTAATCCCATGTTGAGAATCTGGGTCAGCAGATCCTCCTCGCCCCCGATACCCTGGAGCACGGAGATCTCGACGGCACACGTCTGGTTCCACTGCTGCATTCCGAGATAGGCGCGCGTCGCCCCGGTGAACCGCAACGAAATATATCCCAGAAGAAATGTGGAGGTCGCACCGTTAATGGCGTCCAGAGCCCCATTGACGAAATCGACGAAGCCCAATTGGCCGTTTGCGGAGTCCACCGGGAAGAAGAGTTCAATCGAGTAGGAAGGAAGAGCCGCATCCGGCGTTGAATTGTAGGTTGTGTCCATCACCGAGTAACTATACCCTTGAAACTCCGCCGCGGGCCACAGGAGCTTCATCAGTGACCAATAGTTTTCGGTCAAAAAGACCCACCCATCCGTTTTTGACAACAGCAATTGGGCGGTTTTTACGATCTTCTGGTTAAACGATATCGGCTGCGACCAGATATCTTTAATCGCGGTAATGATCGCCGCGTAGTCATCTAGACTCGCCGTGTGGATCAGATTGCAGACCGCATCGAGAAAGTCGGAGGGGGTGAAGCCCGGCCGTGTCCCCGGCTGGGTTGCCGGCTTTTCCTGTCTCGTAGTCACTAGACACTTGTTGACGTTCGAACTATCGCGGTATGGCACGATGGCAACTTGGAGGAAGCGTTTGGACGAGTCGTTCAGATACGTCTTAGCCGCGCCCAAGAAGTCGGTCCAGGTGGACTCCACGGTGGTCTCATGGAGGTCGTATTGGGGCGTCCGAACGCGCAACACGACGGCGTAGACGATTCCCATGCAACCGAGCGACACCAGGCATGCGTTGAATAGGTCATCGTCGTGAAAGATGTTATTCACGTCGATGTCCGGAACCACGTATTGATGGAGCAGACCTGGGTCCGTGATCGCTCCTGTGGCCGGTTCAATCCAATACTGCGTGCCTCCGGCGCCGACCAAGTGAAGGGCGAGGACGCTGTCGGCCAGCGGCCCCATCCTGTAATCGCCGCCGTGCGTACCGGTCGAAATGGCTCCCGCGATGGTTTGGCCGCTGGTGCCGCCCATAGTCTCCAGCGCACAATTAAGCGCGCCGAGGTTCTGATACAGCTCGCGGATCAAAATCCCGGCTTCCACGTGGTAGACGTCGAAGCCCGCTGGCATGGGACCCAGGAGTGCCTGCTGTACGGTCTGGATTGGCTTCCTCAATCCTCTCGTCTCGACCATATAGCCGGGGGTCATGGCGCAGTCGGAGAAAGAGTAGGTGCTGCCCATGGCGTGAACTTTGCCGCCGTTGGCCTCCGCCAGACGCACGATCACGACCAGGTCGTCAAGGGATCTTGGCTCGCCGAAGAATTGCGGCGTAATGGATTGAGTTTGGACGTAATTCGTCCATGGACTTCCCGGGAGAATCGGCAGCACCACACCGCCCGACACCACCACGGTGACGCTGGTGGCGACGGAGCGCTCCATGTCGTCGATCGCCGTGGCCTTAATCCGGAGCTCGCCGTTGTAGGTCGCATTGACAGCTGCCGAAAACCCGACCACACCTTTTTCAGGCTGCGGCGGAGGTCCCAGTTCTGCGTCGACCGTGCTGCCCCCGCATTCGATGGTCACTTCGGCGATCTCGTTCGGCTCTGCGGGGTTCCCGCCGGTTTCGCTCGCTATTCCGCTGACGATCAGAGTCCCCGCTGTTACCTTTTGTCCTGCAGTCGGACTACCGATCAAAATCGTCAGCGTCCTCGCCTGCTTCGAAACCTTCCGCCGCGCTGCTTTCGCCTTCATAGGTAGACCTCCGTCACATAATTCGTTTGCCCGAAATCGTCGTGGAACTTCTCCATAGCAACTGTCTGAAGGCAATCGCATTTTATGTTCCAAAGGTAGTGGGGACTGAGCGGGCTCCAAAAGCACTGAGAAGTCGACGGATATGCTGGACCGATACCGGAAGGCCTGTGAGCGAACTTTCTAGCGTGTCGGAATAGTATGCCTGCACTGTCGGAAATATCTTCCTTCTGCACAGACCGAGCAATTCAGCATACACGATGAACCAAGCCAGAATCTCCGCGACAGTTACAATCGGACTGAGCGGTATACGACAGGGGTTCCTTTTAAGCCACACGCGCGTCAGGCTTGTTGGTGCAGCGCTTCGGTCCAATTGGCCAGATTTCAGTCCAACTTCAGTCCAAAACGGGCCATTTTCGGCATAGATTTTGGTAGGTTAGCGGCGTAAGGACAGTTGAATCATCGTGATTTATGGAGCGGGCGATGGGAATCGAACCCATGTCCGAAGCTTGGGAAGCTCGATGATTTGTGGCTACATCGTGTACAGAGCTAGCGCCGCTCGACACGCTCGAGATCGACATTGTGGATCCGAAGAATTTCCAAGTACCCGAGCTTATCACCCAAGCACAACTTGTGGTCAGCTTGGAGCTTGTACCCGTGGCAGCTGTCACAGATACTTTGAAGGTTTTCCCGGCGGTCTGGATTCCCTGCCCTCAATCGCCGGATGAGTCTTGCTGACACGATGCGATGCACCCAACGCGATGCGCGACAGTCTTGTATCTGAATGAGTTGAGGCCTGATATCGCCGCTTTTCGAAATAGGATTTTTTGAGCTAAGCGAGATTACCTCGATTGGGACTCTATGCGGTAAAAGACTTGAGATATGGGAAAATTCATTCAAGAGAACTGGTGTATTTTGAGGGCCACAACCCTGTTACGGAAGATTCCGAACACTCCAACTGGAAGGTACTGCCATATTTGAATGGTCGGTGGATCACTTGCTCCAATTATTGCCATCAGAGGAGTTGGGACACGAGCGTCTTTATGTTTGGCGATTTTCAAAAGAGTGCGGCGATCAGTAGGACTCATGCGTGTAACGGAATTCGGATGCGAGTGCCAATCGCCAAGATACGTGTTTACTCGACCTGATTGTTCATAAAGTCTAGCGATCTCCGATTCGTGATACGACGCGTCAGGAACGAAAGTGGTTTTGCCGTGCTTCGCGCAAGGACCGGGACCAACAGCCTCCGTTATAACTACGCCTTCCGAATCTTCCAACCAATACCCAATCAGGACTCCCCCGGTTTCCTTAGGCAAGCCTAGCCGAAATTCCCTTACCATTAATGCTAGCGCCTTTTTCGAAATCCAGGCCGTGCCTATTTGTTTGTGCAAACTTCGCATGAAGGCTGCCGTTCGATTTTGAATGTTTCCCAGCGAGGCGCAATCACACGTCCCGTGGGCTCTCTCAAGAAGAGAACTCCGACATCCCAATCAGAATCTAGGTAACCCTCAGCATTTCCTGAGCACAGTGTCGCGACAGCTAAGCGAACAGCAGTTAACACAGGCTCCATAGTGTCAAATCCCGCGCCCGTGAATGTAGGTGACGCACATCCCGCCGGTTGCACCGGCTCCCCTGGATCGGCTGGTGGAGTTGAAATCGCGCCACTCTTCTCCGCATGTTGTAAACACATCCAACAACTCTTATTTGGTCCGGGGAGAACTCGGGCTACGCGACCGCCCCAACCACCCGGAGTCGTCGATACCGACAGATAGGGAATGTTGTTTGATCTCGCCAGGTCGGATAGTAGGTATTGCACGCCGCCTTCCGCCGTGGCATCGTAGATCAAATCGATATTTTGGAGCAGATTGTTTAGGACCGTTAAATCGGATTCTTTTTGATTGAAAGCACTTCCGATCATATGTGTCCATGTCAGAACTTTCGTATATGGATAGTGCTCGCGAATAAACAGATTGAGGGCGTCAGCCTTCGGCAGTCCCGCAGTTCCAAGCCCGAGAGGCCAGCGGCTAACGGTTCCTGGATCGACGAAATCATGATCCACTAAACGAAGTTCACCGACCCCGGCTTTAGCAAATTCTAACGCACTAGGCGCTCCCATGCATCCGAGACCAACGACTGCTACCCGCTTGTTCGACAATGCCTTAAGCCGAGGTGTACGTGCAGCCAGGTCGGATCTGCCAGCGCGGCCTGCTCTCGCAAAGTAATAAGTGTTCTGAAGCCCTACTCCTCGCCGTGTGCCTTGGAAGTGAACTACGAAAACCCAACCGTCACCCACCTGCCGCCAGCCTGTTTCTTCGGGAAACAGGACACCGATGACTTGGATTCGGCCCTCTTTGACTGGGCACCACGCCGCTTTTTTCGCCGAAGAACTCTGGTTGCGAACCGCATCAAAAATATCCTGCGCACGTTGGCCGATCAGGGCTGTTTTGGACCGAACCCAGATTCCAGGGATGGTGTTGATATACAACTCGCGAAAAGTCTCGTCCGCTTTAGCAAGCGTATTTCCTTTCAGGTCTACCACTTCAAGAACAGCACCTCGGACTAGTGGCTGTGGAGGCCCGTGAATGCCGATGGCAAGTTTTCCTTCACTAATGGTCGTGTTGATGTTCCAGGAACTATCGATCAGTAAAATGGCACCCGGTTCATATGGGTAATAGTCGCTGAACGGTTCTGCTTGGTGCTCCTCTAGTCCGGCAGCTTCTGAGGAATCCTCACTGCGAGCGGCTTTAAGCACATCTGGGAGACGATCCCTGATGAAGCCAGCAAGCGTATCATCAACGCTCCAGTTACTACTCGCCCTTCCGATAAGGCAGAGGTTCTTGGCAATTGGATTTTGATGATGAGGCAAATCAAGATCGGGTGCAATTAACTCGAATCGCGTATACGGATACACATCCGGGAAATGTGCTTCGAGGCGCAAGGGCTTTCCATCTTGAGGCACTTCCAAATGCAGTATTACTTTTCCGCCCTCAAAAGCAGGACCATCAAGCTGATGACGTATGCCGGCTTCTTCAAGGGCAGACTGTTCGTGTTGGAGGCGGCCCGGCCAACGTTCCCACCACCGCCTCAGCATTCACCTACGGGCCGAGGATGAGGTGGATGTGGTGGCTTGGGTGGACCGGGCGGGTGCGGCGGCCTCGGTGGTTTTTCTTCCTTGGGCATTTGTACCTCTCTTGCGCGTCAACCGAATTATAGCAGGTCTGAGCAATTCTGGTCCCACTGTGCCAAGATCGCGCAAATGGGGCAGGGAGGGAGCAGTTTCGAAACTTCCTATCTCCTATCCCTCCATCAAATTAACGCTGAAATGTGGAGTTAGTTGAAGCCATCCACACGCGCATATAACGGACCCGTTCGCTAGAACGGTCCTTTTCCGCCGGTTGGCCACATGTATTCTGGGAATGAGAAAGCCTCACGTACCCCTTTAACTCCTTGAATTCCTTCGACCGGGATTAGAGGCCGAATAACGCGAGTACCCGCTCGACTCGTGCCATGTCGAAGTGGTGGTTACGCAAAATCTCGAGGTAACCCAGCCTATCCCCCAAGCACAACTTGTGGTCCGCCTGGAGCTTGTACCCATGGCAGGTCCCGCAAATGCATTCCAGGTTTTCTCTGCGGTCCGGATTCCCTGCCCGCAATTTCCGGATAAGCCTTGCTGGCACGATGTGATCTAAATGTCGCCTTACGTCAGCTTATTAAAAGCCAGACCGCACCACTCTACCTCGCAATTCCCACGTAGTGCCGAAACCCGATGACTCCTCCAGCCGTTCCGGCTTGGGGCTATAACTGGCCACTTGCGGTCCACGTTTCCCAACGCACCGGCCTCTCCTCAGTACGGAATCGGGCCTTGCAGTATTAAAACCGACGGTAGCGGTATGACTTACTGCGAAAAAACTGAGTTCTGAAGACTTCTGTTTGGCTATTCTTGCATTAGGGACAACGCATGAACATGGATCTCCTTTCGTGTAGCATCACTGGTCCCAAAGCAACGCCCTTCGAGGCGAAGGAAGTTGGCAAGAGAAGCGAACTCTTCTTCGAATCCTTCGGATTAGGCCAAGATTTGCGATAATCTTCTTGGCGATCAGGATGGGCAAGAGCAGACGACCTACAGTGGTACAAGTTTCTGCTTGACAAATCCAGTAGGGTACTGGAATATATCAATGAAGAGTTACTCAACGATTCAGGTGGCGAAGATTTTAGACATCGGAACCGACACTCTGCATCGTTGGATGCGTGAGAAAAAGGTGCCAACTCCACCTATTCAGTCCGTCGGCGGAATGTCCATTCGCCTCTGGTCTGAGGATGATCTAGGCAAGGCCAAGAAATACAAGTCCGAGCATTATTGGGGTAAAGGTGGACGCAAGAAGCGAAAGAAACAAAGAGAGTGAGATAGCGGAACGCGTCAGTGCGCTAACACCGACGCGCCCCTAACCATAATCGCACGTATGAGGTGCAACGATGGCTGCAGAAGAAGTTATCCATTTCTCATTCTGGGCGCAACTTTCCCGGCGTCCTAATTCCCTGGCTTTTATCCCACCTGAGCCAGTCGCAGAACCTCCTCCTTAGCTAAAAGCGGCATGGATGTTTGTCCATTGCGGCCAAACATTGAGCCGTTCCGCTACTCGTGTGTCTGACCAACATTCTGAACATTCTTCGAAAACGGTTATTGAACGAAGAAACCCAAAGAGCAGCCCCCCGGCGGCGAAGTATGGTGAAGAAATGAACAAAACGGATGCATTCACACAGATTTGCCTCTGGAATCTGAACATGGACCGCTTGATTCGTGTTCTCCAGCGTCTCGAGCTCCATTGCATTTGTTCGCAGCGAGAGCTGAGAGCGTACGCGATCCGACTCGAAGAAATCCGTGCCGGACTGAATGCCGACTTTGCTGACGTGATGGTGGCGCGTGAACGCGCCGATGAATTTCGTTTCTGGAGTTGGCGAACCGCTCTAGAAAGACAGACGAAGCCCGTGAATTGAGCTAGCCCCTTCTGAGGCTGCAAAGGGATTCCTCCCGCGACCTGATCATGTCCACGTTGTGGACGTCCTATGGTTTTCGTGGACCCACAGAATAAATCGTTGACTTTCACCCTTTTGGTTGCTGGCGGATGTTTCCGCGGCGTAAGCAAGAGAACTCGGATGGGCGAATGGAAAGCACAAATCAGCCTGCGGGTCCGGCAAGCTCTGCGGTCTGAGCTTGAGCAGTACGCTGCCCGAGAGAGGCGCAAGCTCGGCAACATCACGGAACTGATTCTGGAATGGGCCTTCGAGCAGCTTAAGACCGCGGGTTCCACCGAGCGATTGCTGCAATTCAAGATTCGGCCCTCCGCCAAGAGGAGCCCTGACAATCTCGCTGCGAGGCACAAGCCGTGAACACCTTTTTCACGGCTCGATTGGCTGCGCTGCCCCTCTCCTTGGACAGCGCTGCAGAGTCCAATACGGGCTCCCCTGCCGATTCGCCTTCGGATGAGGCGCTACTTACCCTCCTTCAATCCGGCGAACAAAATGCTCTAGGCTGCCTATTTCAGCGCTACGCAAGGATTGTTCGCAGCGTGGCGGCCCGTATCCTAAGAGACGCTTCGGAGGCCGAAGACCTAGTTCAAGACCTATTCCTCTTCATTCAGCGGAAGTGCGCCGTCTTTGATAGCTCTAAGAGCTCGGCCCGCTCCTGGATCATCCAGATGGCTTACCACAGGTCGATTGAGCGGCGCCGCTATCTCACTGCCCGCCAGTTCTACGCGCGAACGGAGATCGAAAACAGCACGGGGCAAGTGGTCGGAAAACCGACCGCGGAGAGCGATTATTCCGCAGAAGCGGTTTTTGAGCGTAATGGATTAAGCAAGGTGCTCAAGTCCCTGACGGACAATCAGCGTGAGACTTTGTGCCTGTACTTCTTTGACGGTTACACCTTGGCGGAGATCAGCCAAAAGTCGGGACAGACCCTCGGAAACGTGCGGAACCATTACTACCGCGGCCTCGATAAGTTGCGAAAGCAGATGTTTGGGAATACTTTGCCTGTAGAACAACGGCATGAGAAATAGAACGGTCAATCCCGAGGGCGACGGTTGGTCGGAAATGGAACCACACGACAGATTCCTCGAGCTGTGCGCCCTTTCGACTTCGGGCGAATTGAGCGATGAAGAACAAAAGACTCTGCAGGAACATCTTTCTGAATGTTCAGAATGCCGCCAAGCTTTGAAGGAATTCGAGGCTGCCGTTGATATCGGCATGTCCTTGCTTCATCCTCACCTGCCTAACCCTGACTCTCCGGAAGCGGCGCCGATTTCCGCCGAAGTTGTAATGGCAGCTCCGGCGCATACGGCCGGGCAAATGGAAACGCCAGAGCGGGAGAGAGAACCAATGAAAGAAGGTAGGGGCCTCAAATTCCCAAGTCGAAACGGTGGCCGCGCGCAGGTGAATTGGAATTACGTGTGGATGCCGTTCGCCGCTGCAGTCGCGCTCACGGTTGCCTTGGGAATTTATTCCTTTCAAGTTGGCAAGCGAAGGGGCCAGGAGGGCGTCCCGGCCGCGCCAAGCACCGGCGGTACAAAAGTTGACGCTCTCGAACAAACGATAAGCGACGCTGGTCACGAGAGTGAAGCCCTGAAGGCGCAGCTCGTCGGTCGGGACCGCATGATTGCTGAGCTGCGTCGCCAGGTTGCAGACCAGACTGCGGCTCTAGAAGAGATGAAGGGTGCTCGGGTCAATTTGGAACATTCCCTCCAGAGTGATGAGACTGCAGAGCAGCAGGGGGCCCAAGAGCGGAGCACTTTCTCCCAGCAACTGGAAATTGCTCAGTCCTCGTTGCAGAGGACGCAGACGGAGCTGGATTCCCTGCGGCGCGAGCGCGCACAGGATCAAGCACGTGCCGATAGCCTGGAGGCGCAAATCACGGATCTTCATGGTCAGCTGCGCGAGCAGGAACAGGAGCTCGGCAAAGAGCAGGAACTTCTCGCCCACGATCGGGATATCCGCGAACTGATGGGAGCCCGCGACCTTTATATTGCCGAGGTCTATGACGTCGCGCGGGATGGGCAAACGCAAAAACCGTATGGCCGAGTCTTCTACACCAAAGGAAAGTCGCTCGTTTTCTACGCGTATGATCTGGACCAGCAGGCTGGGTTTACAAGCGCCAGCACGTTTCAGGCATGGGGCAGCCACGGTCTTGATAGACAGCAGGCTACAAGTCTCGGCGTCTTCTATGAAGACAACGCGGCCAAGAAGCGATGGGTCGTGAAATTCGATGACCCGAAGAAGTTGGAACAGATCAATGCCGTTTTTGTGACAGTCGAACCAAACGGCGGAAGCCACAAGCCAAGCGGAAAGCCGCTCCTCTTTGCCTACTTAAAAGTTGAACCGAATCATCCCTAGTCCAAATTTTCCATAGCCATTTGGAAAGATAGGATCGTTGTCACGCCTAGGGATTGATACAGGCATAGGAATTTCCTGCGTAGACGAGGCATGCGTGTCCAAACCTGTTTTGCTCCAGGAGAAACAGCGTGCGTGAGCTCACCTTCCTTCTTATCTTGAGTCTGCTGTGTGTTGCCCCGGCGATCGCACAGTCCTCTTCGGCAACGATCAACGGCATTGTCCTCGATCCCTCCGGGGCGGCAATAGCGGGTGCCCAGGTGATGGTGGTCAATGATTTGACCGGGGTGCAATACACGACCAGGACGAACGCAGAGGGGATCTACGTTGTCCTCAACCTGCCGCCAGGACCATATCGGATCCAGGTGTCAAACAGCGGATTCAAGACCATCATTAAGCCCGACATTGTCATTCATGTGCAGGACGCGCTGGCAATCAACTTTACCTTGCCGATTGGCGCCGCCTCTGAGGTCGTGACGGTACAAGGCGGCGCGCCGCTGGTGAATACGCAAGATGCGGCGGTGAGCACGGTGATCGACAGGAATTTCGCGGAGAGTTTGCCGCTAAATGGTAGAAGCTTTAATGCGCTGCTTCAGTTGACGCCCGGCGTGGTTATAGTCCCGGTTGCTCCTGGTCAGAGTGGGCAATTCAGCATTGCCGGTCAGCGCACGGACGCAAACAACTTCACAGTGGATGGTGTGTCTGCGAATTTTGGCGTGCTGGCTGCTCAACCCGTGGGGGAGTCTGGCACAGGAGGAGCCCAAGCTTTTAGCGCTCTGGGAGGAACGAGCAGTCTCGTTTCCGTAGATGCCTTGCAGGAATTTCGCATCGAGACTTCGTCCTATGCGCCTGAGTTCGGCCGTACTCCAGGCGGCCAAGTAATTCTGACGACGCGCTCAGGCACGAACGATTTCCACGGGGAAGTGTTCAATTACTTTCGCAATACGGTTATGGATGCAAACGATTGGTTCGCAAACGCTGCTGGCAATCCGCGAGCCCCGGAACACCACAACGATTTTGGGGGCGTCTTGGGGGGACGTATCCAGAGGGATAAGACATTCTTTTTTTCCTCTTACGAGGGATCCCGTCTGGATCAGCCGCAAACTACCCCTGTGTTAGTTCCCTCGGAGTATGCCCGGGCCCAGGCCGCAACAAATATGCCGGTGCTCGCTCCTTACCTGAATGCGTATCCGCAGCCGAATGATAAGACAATGACCCCCGGCGTGTATACCTCCCCGTTTACGGGTACCTACGGAAATCCTTCCTCTCTTGACGCCACGAGCATCCGCATAGACCACACGTTCAGCGCAACGTTTTCGATGTTCGGACGCTACAATTACGCGCCATCGCAAACCGTGCAGCGACTGAACAGTCTAAGCAACCTTGGGACGACAAATGTAAACACGCAAACAGTTACGATCGGTTTGAACGTCATGCCGAGCGGCCGGAAATCGAACACACTCCGTGGAAACTACTCGATGCAGGATTCCGGTTCGTCCTATGTTTTGGATTCGTTTGGAGGCGCAGTTCCACTTAATCCGCAGCTCCTTTTGGGGTCACTCTCTATTTCCGACAATGAGGGATTATTTCAGCCTTTTGATATCAACCCTCTGGTTGTCGGATTCACATTCAAGAACGGAACCAGACAAGCCAATTTCGTAGACGAGCTGACGGTCGCAATAGGCTCTCACCAATTCAAATTCGGCGGGGATTATCGCGCTATCTTTCTGAAGACAGACAATTTCCGGCATCTGGCATCGTACTTTCCGGCAAGTGTGCAACAGTTCGTTTCCAATGGGTCGGCGACTCTCAATACGCGAACGCAACTCCCGGCTCAGATTCTGGCCCAATCGCTTTCGCTTTATGCCCAGGACACTTGGAAGGTTGTACCGAGACTCACGTTGACGTACGGCTTGAGGTGGGAGCTAAGCCCCCCGCCGTCTGCCCGCGGCAACACAACACTGGCCGCTTTCCAAAACGTAAACAATCCGTCTGCGATCGCCTTGGCACCTGCAGGGACCGCTTTGTGGGCGACTATGTACGGCAATTTCGCTCCGCGGATCGGGGCTGCTTACAGTCTGACCTCCAAAGGTGACTTTGTGCTGCGGGCCGGGGCGGGAATTTTCTATGATCTCGGCGTTGGCTCTTCTGCGAGTCTTGGTCTTTTTTTCCCAAACGCGGCTGCAGGGTCGTTCCCGGGTGTATCTCTCCCCGTTTCGGACCTGACGCCTTACCTGCCTGGTATTTCAACCCAACCTCCCTATCCCACTGGGGTCCAGGGAATTTCCCCAAACCTGGAACTTCCTCGCTCGTATCAATGGAATGTCGCCATGGAGAAGTCGTTTGAAGACCGCCAGGCGCTTACGGTGACCTATGTCGGCCAGGCGGGAAGAAGGCTTCTTAGGCAAGAATCTCTCTTTCAGCCCAACGCAAATTTCTCTGGAATCTTCGATCTGACTCTGAATGACGCGCTGTCTAATTATCATGCGTTGCAAGCGCAATACCGCAGACCACTCTCAAGCGGCCTACAGGCGCTGCTGAGCTACACGTGGTCGCACTCGTTGGACAACGCGGCCAACGATGTCGTGGCGGGTCTTTCAAATACCGTCATCTCCGCCAAAAACGATTATGCATCCTCCAATTGGGATGTCCGAACGAGTTTCTCGGGGGCCCTGAGTTACGATATTCCGGCCGCCGCAAAATCTGGTCCTTTTTCCCTGCTGGCGAAAAACTGGTCGCTCCAAGCCATGATCGTGGCACGAAGCGGGCTTCCTTTCAACGCGCTAAATTTCAACTTCCCTCCGCTCTCAGGAATTTTCTTTACTCGTCCCGATGTTGTGGTCGGGCAACCCTTTTGGGTTCCAAATGGCGCTGCAGGAGGCGGAAAGAGCCTGAATCCAAATGCATTCACGAAGCCATCAACCACCCGTCAGGGTACAGAAGCGCGAAATGACATACCGGGCTTCGGTTTGACTCAAGTGGACCTTTCGATTGCTCGAAAGTTTCCGATTACTGACCGGCTTGGACTGCAGGTTCGTGCGGACGCGTTCAATCTCTTCAATCACCCGAACTTCACAAACCCACTGGGCATCACCGGATTCGGGCCCTTTTATCTCCAGTCACGCTCCATGCTGAATCAGGGTCTGGGAGGACTGAACCCTCTCTTCCAGCAGGGCGGACCCCGGTCCCTGCAACTCTCACTAAAAATGATTTTCTGAACGCTCGCCCTTTTTTGCGTAACTCCGGTGGAAGGGAGGGACAGAGTGTGTCGCTAAGAGGGCAATGCCTCAGTAGCATACTGATTCTTGCTGTGCATCTTGGGTTCGCAGCCCTGTCAAGGGGCCAGGACGCACTTGGTGCGAAAAAGCGTGCCGTGACCGTCGCGGATACAGTTCGAATGACCCGCGTGGCCGGGCCTCTTTTCGCAAGTGGATACTCAGGGGCTGGACCTCAACGGGAGTTTGCAGCATTTTCCCCAGACGGTAACCGCTTCGCCGTAGTCCTAAGCAAAGGGAACTTAGAGAACAATACCAACGAGTATTCGATGTTGCTTTTTCGCACCGCGGACATACCTCGCGGCGCCCGCGCAAGAAAACTGGTTACATTCTCGTCCTCATCGAACCGTGAAGGCATATCTGAACTGAATTGGCTTGAAGATAATGACACGATCCTGTTCCTGGGTGCGCGCGGAAAAGAGGCCACACAGATCTATATGATGCGATGTAGTTCCGGAGAGGTAAGAAGGCTGACCAATCACAGGACTTCGCTCTTGTCCTACGCCATATCTGCAAGTAGTCATAGTGTGGTTTATGCAGCGGAAAGACCAGAGGTCGACACAATCGATCAGAATGTACTGCGGCACGGCTTTCACGTCACAACAGAAACCTTGTCAGACCTCGAAAGAGGGAAAGTTGCGAGTCCTGAGGCTGAACTTTTCCTGAAAAAGTACGGGTCCGTCAATGAGAAACGACTCAAGACCCAAGGTCCCTTTGACAGCGGCGTGAACAGTCTTTTTCTCTCGCCGGACGGACTTCACCTGGTCTTGAAGACCGATACCACCGAACTACCTACAGTTTGGAATCAGTACGCCGACGAGAATATTCGGGTCGTTTTTCGGCGTAACTCTAGAAAGGGATTTTCCACCCTCGTCTTGCGGTATGAGTTGATCGACACAGAAACCGGACGAAGCGAGGTGCTGCTCGACGCTCCCGCTACGTATTCGTCGTCCGGGGTGATGTGGTCTCCCGATTCAAAGTCGGTGATCCTGTCTGGAACCTACCTTCCTCTGAATGTTGTAGATTCAGCCGAAATCGAGGCGAGGCGGTCGAGCAGGTTTGTGATTGAAGTAAAGCTGCCCGCTCTAGAGGTAATCAAAATTACGAATCAGGATCTGAGCCCTACCCGATGGGACCCGCGAACGAGTATCGTTCAGTTCCGCACGGGATCAAAACAGGGACAATCGGAGAATACACCTCAGTTCGTTTGCTATCAGAGAGATGGGAAAACATGGAAACAGCTCCCAGAAGCCGCGGGCTGCGTGAACAGCTCTGGCCCCGAAATCGTGGTGGACCAAGATCTGAACATGGCCCCGCGAATCGTTGCGGTGGATCGGGTGACGAGACAGAAAGCGTTGGTTTTGGACTTGAATCCGCAGTTCGGTGAGCTCGCATTCGGTAAAGTGGAGGAAATTCACTGGACAGACACTTTCGGCCGACCTGTGGACGGCGGCCTGTATTTTCCCCCCGATTATGTGCGAGAGAGGAGATATCCACTTGTCATTCAGACTCACGGTTTCCGTCCACACGAATTTTGGATTGATGGCCCGCATACGACGGTCTTCGCTGCCCAACCGTTGGCCAGCAACGGGATCATGGTTCTGCAGGTCAACGATATCTTCTACGATTCACTGGACACGTCTCAAGAACCGGAGAGGGTGATGTCCACTTACGAAAAGGCGGTCGAGTATTTGGACCAAAAGGGCATGATCGATTTGCGCCACGTCGGACTTGTGGGATTCAGCCGAACCTGTTTGTACGTGAAGTATGCGCTGACCCACTCAAGCCTGCCCTTCCAGGCGGCAGTCGTTGCGGATGGATTCGATGTCGGGTACTGGCAGTATGTGCTCCACAACCAGCCAATCTGGGCTGCCGAGATCGAGAGCGTCGTCGGCGCTCCGCCCTTCGGGAGTGGGCTCCAGGTATGGCTGAAGCGGTCCCCCGGATTCCTGTTGGACCACGTGCAAACGCCCCTTCAGATTCAGGCGCTCTCTTCCTCTTCTCTCTTGGGGGAATGGGACTGGTTTTCAGGATTGCAGCGATTGGAGAAGCCCGTCGATCTGGTCTATTTGCCTGGCGGCACGCACATCCTCGTGAAACCCTGGGACAGAATGGTCTCCCAGGAAGGAAGCGTCGACTGGCTTCGTTTTTGGCTGAAGGGGGAGGAAGATACGGACCCAACAAAGGCACAACAGCTTGTCCGCTGGCACGAACTTCGCGGCCAAATTGAGAATTCTTCCCATCGCAATTGAGTTCTATCTGAGCGCTTTCGTCCTCACTAATCCATTAGAAGAAGATAAAAATCCGGAGCACCTGTCTTTGCCAAGTGCTCCGGCAAACCGTCGTTACTCATCGGCTTCGTATGCAGCGGCCGTGACATGGATACCCGGGGCTGGCGGAGACATCTGTCCGTCCAAGGTAGAGCCCTGCTTGGGCAGCTGATTCTGGATCGCTGCCGTAGCAGAGTTGAGCAGGCTGATCTCAGGTCTTGAATATTTCATCGTTTATCACCTCCTTTCTTTTTGGTGGTCAGTTGCTAGCTAGCAAACACTTCTCACAAGAGACGCTCGGTAATCGACTTCTTGGCATCGATGGAGGGAGCGTTTTGAACAAAGACGGTCGCGCCGCGATGCGGTATGTCATGGCCTCGAACGGCTCTTAGCCAATGTTCTATCCCAACTGTGCGAATCACAGCGACAATTGAAACTTCGTGGCCTTGCCGGGCTTTCTGCAGCGCCTCTCGAAAAGCTTGCGAATCAACGATCCCGAGCGAGCTGCTTACCATGTGCAGGGACGATTCAAAGAGAACGTCCCAGTCGATCGAGATCGCTGCCATGATGCCGCGGGCAACGAACGCCTTCCGCTTTCGGTTCAGGACTCCGTCGGGAACAACACCGTCCAGCGCGCGGCGCATCAGGGAACGACGCTGCCCTGGACGGACGAGCTGCTCCCTCGGGATGGCGTACAGGAATTCCAATAGACTGCGATCGAGATAGGGATAGCGCTTTTCGAAAGGCGGTTCGGAAGGAAGGGCATCGCATCCAAGCTGTCGTCGCAACGCTTCGAGCGCAACGAGGTTTTCCTGGAAACTCGGCAAAGGCCCGAACAGCTTCAATCTTTTTTCATAACCCTGCAAAGCAGCACGGTTCCGCTTGACGAAAGCCGGACGGAGCCACAGTGCCGCACGTTTGTGCTTGGGAAGTCCGACCACGGCTGGAGGGAAAAATTCCCGGGCCGCATCAAAGAACAGATGGAACCACGGCTTTCTCTTGTTCAGCGCCCAGACTTTAAGTTGATGCGCGAGGGTTCCGAATTGGCCTCTTGCCAGAAGATTTTCTAGTTCCGGTGCGGGCGTCGGAACGCCGCCGGTGACCTCATCCCCACCGATGCCGGAGAGTACCACGCGATTTCCTTGTGAGGCCAGGCAGGTGGCAAACCGCTCCGTGGCTTTGTTTGGACGGCCGCACGAGGCCGGAATGACCGCGAAACGCAGGGTGTCGAATTCCCAGTGGAAAGAACCTTGCGACCTGACATCGATGTGGCAGCCTGTACGGCGGCGTTTCTCTTCCACTTTGGCGAAATAGGGGCGCTCATTCCAGTTGGGCTCAGAGTCGTCGTAGTAGGAAATCGTGTCGAGCCGCGGCGTTTCGGCAACTCCGCGCGCGATGATGGTGTCCGCCATGCAAACGATGGAGGAGGAATCCATTCCTCCGCTCAATTCAGCTAGGACAGGATTGTCGGAGCGCAGTCTCCGCCGAACAGCTTCTCCGAAGACTTGGCGGAAGTGCTCCTCGTATTCGCTATCCGTGCGGTAGCGTATTCTCTTTGCAGCATCAAAGTCCCAATACTTGTGGATGGACCTGCCTGTTGATGTAAGGCGCACAAAACACGAGGGCGGGACAGAGTGGATTCCAACGTAAGGCGTCAGGTGGGTCGCCGGGAAAAACGACATCCAGCCGGCGATATATTCTTCCGCAACCGTAAAGGTTTTTCCGGAAAGCAAGACCAGGGGATCGAGGATGGTGCTCCAGGTGACACGCGCACTGTCGAACGAGTAGTAGAGATGTCGCGTCCCAATGGGATCCTTGGCCAGAATCAGCGACTTGTTTTTGGAATCCCAAACCGAGAGCGCCCAGTCACCGATTAGCTTGGGAAAGCATTTCGTACCCCAAGCTTCATATGCCACCGCGACCACCGCAAGGTCGGTCGCGCCAATTGTCACAACGGCTGGCAGTTCCCGGATGAGTTCCTGGCGATTGTCGAGCCTCCCGTCCCAGCAAAGCACTGCACCAGAAGGGGTTACGAATGGCTGGGTCTCCTTCCGTGATTCCTCGGTCGTATGGAAGGCCCGGAACAGGACCCCGGCACCATCCTTTATATATGTGCCTTCCAGGTCCGGGCTGTAGGGCGTGAGCATCTCCTTTACTTTGTTGAGGTAGCACGGGTCCACCGGCTGGCCATCGATATTCCATCTTCCGAATTGCACGCTCACAGTTCTTATCTCCTTCGCTTCCCTTTCGCCATTTTCTCTTCAGCACCTGTCGAGCACTGCGTAGATTTCCTGCATGTACGACTTGTCGTTCACGACGCGGCCTTCGACTTCGACCCAAGCATGGGCTTTGAACGGCATCTGCTGTGCGCCGATCACGAGCTGCGCGGGTATGCCATAGCGTTTGAGCAAGCACGCCGTGGCCGCCGACCTCTGCAAACAGAGCGCTTCTTTCCAGTACCAGATACAAGCCATGTCCATGGCGTTGCAGATTCGCTCAATGGCGTCCGCAGAGGCCGCCTTCCTGACAATCGGGTACCTTCGGACCTTGTCGTGAAGCGCGGAGAAGTTCCCCCGCGCCAGATACAGGTCGAAATAGATCAGCTTCAGGTACGCTTGCACCACAAGAAATGACATGGCGAATTCCCTTCCTCTTTCACGCTCACACAGGCAGTTGCAGCTGGTCGCAAAGAAACGCCATCCTGTCGGTTAGCGCGTCGATCCGCACACTCAGAGGGAGCACCGGGGAATGTCCTCGAAATGGGCCGTAGTCGAGAAAGATCGGATAGGGAGAAGCATTCGCTGCTTGCAGCCGCGCTGTCATTTTTCGCGCATGCAGTGAATTGCAGTTCCGATCGGCGTCCCCGGAGACGATCATCGTGGCGGGATAAGAGACGCCCTCGCGCACCTGGTGGTACGGAGAGTAACGACGCAGCACTTCGAAGTCATCGCGGTCTTCCGCCGTCCCAAACTCTTCGCCCCAGACGTGCGCATTGTCGAAGAGGTGGTAGCGCAGCATGTCGAGCATCGGGACCATGCATACGGCCGCGCGGAAAAGTTCCGGCCTCTGTGTAATGGCGGCACCGACCAACAGCCCGGAATTCGATCCTCCAAAAATCGCGAGCCTGGTTGAAGTTGTCCGCCCCGTCTGGATAAGCCATTCGGCCGCCGACAGGAAATCGTCAAAGGCCGTCTGCCGGTTGCGCCGCTTGGCGGCATTGTGCCATTCCGCTCCGAATTCGGACCCACCGCGGATATTGGGCAACGCAAAGAGACAACCCTTCTCGATCAAAAAAGCGACAAAGACGCTGAACTGAGGCGTCATTGAAACGCCATATCCGCCGTACGAGGTCATGATGACCGGATGGCAGCCGTCCTCAACGACCTCTTTGCGACCTACGAGGTACATTGGAATTCTTGTTCCGCCTTTGGACGAATACCAGGTCAGCGTATGGATGACTTCGGACAATCCGGCGGGAACGGCTTTCTTCGCCCATAGCGAGCACTGCTTTCTTGCCGGGGAATAGCGAACGATGCGGACGGGATCTGTGAACGATTCCCTTTCAAGAAACACTTCGTCGCTCTCGGGCGCCGCACCGGCGATCCGGAACGTCTCGTCGGGATTGACGGTAACCTCCTCGACCTTTCGCCCTCTAAGGTCGAAAACGCGGATTTGACGGTTCATGTCCTTGCTTGAGAGCGTCAGGATGCGATCGTCGGCCACTGCCCATTGCAGGATGCGGCTGTCGCTCTCGGGAATGAGATCGGCCCATTCCGGCTCAGCACCAGGCCGGATCCGCAGTTCCACGATCCGCAGATTCGGCGCGTCACGGTCGGTGATGGTGAGGATTCTGCCGCGAAAGAGTATTGGGCCGAAGCTGTAGTCCGCGTTCCTGAGAATGTGTTCCGGAGCAGTTTCGCTCTCCCACGATTGCACATAAAAATCCGTGTGGGTCTTCTCAAGGAATCGGTAGACGATGAAGCCGATCCGTGTCGTATCCGAAGTTAGGCATAGCCTGAGCTTTTCTCCCTCACCCGCATAGAAGATTTCGTGGTCTTCACTGAACGCGGTGCCGAGAACATGGCGGAAGGCAGCGTGGCGATGTGGCTCCTTCCCGTTTGCCGCCTCGTGGGCGTAGCAGAAACTCTTTCCATCCGGCGCAAAAGCGAAGCCACGAAGATAACCGCGCGGAAGCACGTCCGGCAATGTCCTCTTGCTCTCGATTTCGAGAAGCTTGAACGTCCCCGTGCGTTCCCCGCCTTCTTTGACCTCGAAGAGCAGCAGCCTGCCATTCGGTGAAACGCGCATGGGCTTTACGGCGGTGTATTTTCCAGCGCCATGTTCGGCAGGGTCTACCAATAGCTGATCTTCTCCATCGGCTCCCTCCCTCATGCGAATACATGGCTGCTCTTGATCCGCGAGACGCTTTCGGAAAAAGTAGCGGTTCCCTGCCTTTTGGAGTGAGTCGTAGGTTTCCAGAGCAAGGAACTCGCGAATGCGCTCGCGGATCTTCGGCCGTTCGGGCAAACGGTCGAGATATTCGCGTGCATATTGCGTTTGTTCTTCGATCCACTGGCGGGTCCGCGGCGTGTCCTGGTCCTCGAGCCAGCGATACGGGTCCGTGATGGACACCCCGTGAAGAACCTCGGTGACGGGTTCGATTGGAGTGAACGGCGGAGCTGAAGCTAATCCAGGCACAGCTCGCTCCTTTCCGCCGCAAGGACCGTGTCGCGGTACATCCGCCGAGCGAGGCTACGGAAGTAGCCCGCCGACGCGGGATTCGAGACGGGGTCGAGAGTGTGCCACGTATCGCCGCAAGTGGCGTGCACAAACACGGCAACCGGCGGAGCTGCGGCCATCGCCCGCCGTAGTTCCTCTTGAGAAAAGTAGGCAGCCCAGGGCCGCAGGTAAGCAGTACAGAGCCGCGCATCCGCGGCTGGTTGTTTGACGCCACTCCGTTCCATGTGCCGACGGAGGTACTCGAAAGTGATCAGAGGATTCGTGACGCAGCCTTCGGCCCAGTCGAGAAACACGCAGCGTTCGGGCGACACCAAAATGTTTCCGGGATTGAAGTCGATATGGCCAATGGTGTCAGGGAGGCCGAAACTCTGAAGCAATGAACACGATTCTTTGAGACCTTCACCCAGCGAGGCTAGCTCCGAGTTCGAGAGCGGCGCCGGAGAAGTCTTTTCCTGAGCGGCCATGAAATCAGCCATGCGGGCGAGGAAAGAATCGACGCATTTCACAAGCCCAGGAAGCCGCAAGTCTTTACACCTCCCTCCCAGCAGTTCCCTGCTCTTGCCGATGGACGCGATTTGGAGTTCAGCGAGTTCCCCCGCGACTCGCTCCCAGGTGGAACAGTCTGAGATTTCATCGAGCGCCGTGCCCGATGCTTCTGCCGATAGCCAGCCGTTCCACGAGCGATGGATTCCGAGGATCCGTGGAACATGTCTCGGAAAAAGCCGGGCTAGAAGCACAGAAACAGAGAGCTCATGGGAGTTGGGTTCCCCTGTGGCTTTGAACCAAACCGCCCCGTCATTGGTCTCCAGACGGAGGAGGCTGAACGTTGGGCTGGCATTCCATTGCTGGAAGCCGCCAATTAGTCGAAGGCCTAACGGACCGATCTGCTCTTCAACCCATCGAATGAGCTCTCGCAGCCAGCCGGGCCTGGCGAACGGACCCGGCCTGTCGCCTCTGACGTAGGAATCAAGTTCCCCAAGAGCTTCCCTGATCGCCGCGGCGTCTTCCCTGTCGCTACAATCAGTAGCCACGGGGGGCGCCATCCAATGGGTTCCGGCAGAGAGTTTGTCGTTATGCTGGACGGACTCCATGACGGCGCACTTTGTTCCACCACCATTACGGTCGGAGGCTGGAACGCTTGGAATAAATAGGCAGTAGCTTTCGAGTCCCCACTTCCCGGTCACTTCGGACACCAACTGTTCCGCCACTCTTTGGCGTGGCTGAATGGCAACACGAGGGAGCGCTAGGCGGGAGCCGTCTTGTAAAAGGAAAATCTCGGAAGCATTTCGCCGGGTGACAATTAGCCGGTAGCTGTCTCTCTGATCTTGAGGTGACTGCATGCGAGCCTCCTGTCATCGTCAAGCGACGTTAGTGGAGCGAACGGGCTGGAGGATGTGATGCTTGTGAAGATTCTCGATGAAATCGTGCACATCGGCGCGCACCATTTCCCTGTCTGCACCATAGCTTCTGCTGATTTCCTCGGCGATTCCTGACTCGTCGTGCCCCTGCTGCATCAGTTCGAGGATCTTGGCTCCGACGATGTTCAAGCAAAACATTTGGCCGTGATGGACATCGAGGAGAATCCCTCCGTCCTGTGTCTCGGTTCGCCGGATTGTGTCGGATATCCTGAACATGGCTGTGGAATCCCAGAGGGAATTGGGCTGGTTGCCTCAGGTGCAGAGAACTGTGGCACTCGCTAGGAGAGAATTCCAGAAACTCAGGTCTTTGTTCGCATCGGGGCAGCTTTCGGCCGGAAGCTGTTATGAAGGCAGGATATACAAGCAGAGGGTCAAGCCAACTGGAGGCCAGGGGCGTTCGCATCCCCGACCTAAGCGTAGACGCAATGAAGGGTGTTTTAGAGGTGTTGCGGACCTAATTCGCGGAAGCAACAGGGGTTGAGAGTCCTGGAAAAGGCTGTGAAGACCTGGACAATGGAACTACCTCGTGGAGCATCATGCTTCCTTGATGTGCTCCCACAGCATATGGAATCACATTACTTGCGAAGTATCGCGGCTATAGCGTTTTCAAAAACGCGACGAGGTCATCCTTGTCTTGTTCCGAGAGGTGGAGGTTAAACCGCGTGTCGTAGAAATTCACTGCGTCGAGCAACGTGGCGGCTGAGCCATTGTGGAAATAGGGCGCGCCTGCCGCCAGCCCGGGCAGGATCGATCCTTTGATCTTGCGCTGATGAAAGAGCAAGAAAAGGATGCGCGGTTTGTGGGAACTAGGAGAGTACTTATGCGAGGTGCGGGCGAAGCAGTATTGGAGGCTTGAGAATCGGAAATCGTTTGATGAGTTTCTCGAAAAGCGCTTCCCAGACTCGCGGTGAAAGGCGCACTACTTGATGGCGATCATGAGCATCTACCGCGGATCGCGAAGCCGGAACTGGGGTTGATGGGATGGACGAAAGCCCGGGAATTGGCGAGAGTGGCCCGGAGGAGGAGGTTCGATTGTGCATCCTGGGTGCACAGGCCAGCGCGATGCCCAGGGAGGAATTCAAGAAAGAGGTCGAACGGCACCTGACCGGGCAAGAGACTGAGCCACACGAGATCCTTTATTTCAAGGGTACAAAAGCCCGCTGCCCATTATCGAAGAGGCACTCGAGACTGTTGGGATGATGCTCGGCTCAGACAAGTCTCGGGGTTATTGCCTGGAGATGATCGGTGCGGATTTTCTGGCGGGGGCAACCTGGGAGAGACGCAACAATAAATTCGATTATGCAAAGTTCAATAAATCCGACGCGTCTACGTCAAAAGCAACCCCGGCTTAAACTGAGCCCGGAAAAGGGCGCCAAGCTCCGAATCCGGGTTCTAGAGAGGGACGGTTGGCGGTGCCAACAGTGCGGTTCTATGGAAAGTTCGGAGGTTCATCAGATGAACCCCGGAGCCGGCTTGGTGATGATGTGATGGACAACTCGATCACGCTTTGCTCCGGTTGTCACGGCAAATGTCATGGAGGGCGACGGTAGAAACAACTCTGTTTCTTTCCAACAGCACGGCAATCCCACCTTGCTCATTGTCCCTGTGGCGCTGCTGCAGACGGAGTACATCAACCTGCGGATGGCAGCCCACAGACTCCGCCAACACTGAGAACGCATTGTTGCTGAAGGAGAAGCGTGGCGTGTTCCTGGATAAACGGAGTACCCAGGGAGGGAGGCGAGAAGGCGAGATGTGATGGGGGTCAGCGCGTCGCAGAAGAACCTAAGAGCGTGGCCGGCGGGCAAGAGGCGGAATCTTCGGCAAACGGCTGGAGACGCGACAAATAGTCCAGAACCGGTTGACGGAAGCGGGGATCCCGCAGAGAAATCTCTACATTAGCCTTGAGGTAGCCGAGCGGATCGCCAGCATCGTAATGCGAACCCTCGAAAAAGTGACCGAAGAGCGGACTTTCGTGACACAAGAGATTGAGTGCGTCGGTCAGTTGCATCTCACCTCGCGGATCTGGTGGCACTTGAGAGATAAAGTTCCAGACGACAGGTTCGAGAACATATCGGCCGAAAACGCCGAGCCGCGAGGGGGCGCGGGCAGCCGAAGGCTTTTCAACAAGCGCAGCGATGCGGACTGAACGGGCGGAGGGAGGAACGACATCGGAATCGACGCGGATAATACCATGGCGTTCAACATCGTCGGACTCGACTTCGCGGATGGCAACAACGCTTCCACCATGCCGTTCGCGCGCACTGAGCAGCTGACGCGTGACTGGGACTTCACTGAGCATGATTACGTCCGGAAGAAGAACGGCAAAAGCTTCCTCTCCTATTAGCGGCCGCGCACAGGAAATGGCATGCGCGAGACCGAGCGGCCTTTCCTGCTCGACGTAGAGGATCTCCGCCAAGCCAGCCAAGTGGCGAATGAGATCGGCCGCTGCTTTTTGCTGGCGGTCCTCCAGAAAGGACTCTAGCTCGGGATTCCGGCAAAAATGCGCCTGCAGGACTGACTTGTGGTTGCGGATGACAAGGATGACAGTTTCAATTCCGGAGGCCGCCGCTTCCTCGACTGCATACTGGATGAGAGGCTTGCCGGCAACCGGAAGCATTTCCTTGGGGACGGCCTTGGTTGCGGGAAGCATCCTCGTGCCGAACCCGGCAGCGGGGATCACAGCCTTCACGATTTTTTGGTGGTCGGGCATATTCAGGACATCTCAAAAGCGAGATAAGAAAACTCCCGGTGGGAGAGTTCAGCTTTGATCAGATAGAGACTCTGTTTACTTTTGCCTGAGTCTGAACAGATTCCCACTTCATCTCAGCGACTTTCAATTTCGGATGGGAGACCAGGAGATGCCAGACCATGGCTTGAAAGGATTCCGTGTGTGGAGTTATGTTGGACGAATTGACAACGGGTATGAGTACACAGGCGTCCGCGACCTGTGCGGTGTAACCTCCATCGCGGCCAACGACCCCACAGATAGTGGCGCGCACCTCCTGAGCGTATTCGAGTGCCCGCACCAGGTTGGCGCTAATGTTTTTCGTCGTGTCGCCGCCTCCGACGGAAATGACGAAGACCATGTCGGCTTTGTTCAACCGAGAGCCACGAAGCCAATTGGTGTAGCACGTTTCCCAGCCCTCATCGTTCACCCGAGCTGTGAGTTCCGAAACATTGTCCGAGGGCGCGTACGCTTCAATCTGAGCAATCTTGCGGAAGTCGCAGACCGCGTGGGATGCGTGCCCTGCCCCTCCACCAACACCAAGGAGAAAGAGTCTGCCAGAGCGTTCGCGCAGTTCGAGGAGCAAATCTGCTGTGCGTTCGACGGCTAACTGATCCAGATGCTTTAAGATCTCCGTTGCTTCCTGAATGTATTGGGCGACGTAGTCCATGCGAGAAACCTTCTCTAAATAAGGGATTCAGTACGGGGATCGAGCAACGCCTAAGACCTTCACGCTTGGGCCGAAACGCGAGGAGGCGAGGAAGCGATTCGGCCAGCCCCGGTCATTTCCGAGCGAATGAACAAGGCGGCTTCCCACAGATCTTTGGCAACAAACACTGGGTGCACGTCGGGAGCTTCCGTGAACTGGCAGATTTCACATTTCCAACGCCCGATAAAGATGGTGCTGCATCCAGCTCGGGATCCCGCTACCAAATCGGGGATTCCATCCCCGATCATGTAACATTCGTTCAGCGACACATGCAGGTCTGCAGCCGCCTGTTTGAGCAGTCCGATCTCAGGTTTGCGGCAACAACAGCGCCGCCGGAACTTGGCCACTTTCGCTTCGGGGTGGTGTAGACAGTAGTAGATCCGATCGAGCCGCCCACCTGCCAAGCGAATATGCGAAAGCATCTCCCGCTCAAATGCCTTCAACATATCCGGTTTCAGATGTCCCTTAGCGATCCCAGGCTGATTCGAAACGATTGCAACGTTTAACCCGAGATCATTCAGCATTCGAATGGCTTCCGGGACACGTGGAAGCAGTTTGAATTGGGAGCGTTTAAAAGGTGCATCAATGACGCCAGCGTCCTCGTGGTAGACAAGGGCGTTGATCACACCATCACGGTCCAACAAAACGGCTTTCATTTGGAGGAAGAAGAGTAACCGTTGCCCTTTTGATTGAAAGCAAGTAGCGATTCGTGATTATTATTACGATGGTTATGGGCCAACCTGCCGTCTCGGGAAACGACATCAAATACGACTTTACTTCCCTCAAAATCGAAGCGGAATTTCAGTTCACGCAGACCAGCTTCGCGCATTGCCCTTCGCAAACGCGTCTTGTTTTCTTCGCAATACAGCATGAGAAACCCTCCCCCTCCTGCGCCAGAGATTTTTCCACCAATCGCTCCATTTTGCTTCGCGAGTTCGTACCAAGCATCGATTTGGGGATTAGAGATTCCTTCTGAAAGCCGCTTTTTTGACAGCCAATGGACATCCAATAGCTCTCCGAAACGTCGCAGATTGCCCTTTGATATAGCATCACGTATCTCGAGCCCAATTTGTTTGATCTCGCAGAGACTATTGACGACGCTACAGTCCTTCGCGCGTGTCGCTTCATCCTGTTTCTTCAAAATGGTCGTGGCATCACGCATTTCGTTTGTGTAGAACATCAGAATGTTGTGCTCCAAGCTCTCGACCAAATCCACGCCTAATTCCAAGCGTGTCACGGATACTCGGCCATCCGGTTTGATGTCAAGCGTCGTAAGACCACCGAACGCGGCCATGTATTGATCTTGCTTACCTATCGGTTTCTTCAAAACTTCAAGTTCTATGTGGCATGCCTCCTCAGCTAGTTTCTGGGAAGTGGCTTGATCCTGGAATAGAACATGCAGAGCGTTTAAGAGACCTACCAGATACGAACTTGATGAACCCAAGCCTGTCCCGGATGGAATGTCCGCGATCGAGACGATTTCGATTCCACTAGTAACGCCAAAGTGCCGCAGCGCTTCTCGCGCTAAAGTGTGCTTCACTTCGTCTACGTGGTCCACTAGCTCGGAACTCGTGTAGCGAACTCGAATCTTGTCATCCACAATGGGCGAGTTCACGTTCAGATACATATACTTGTCGATTGCGACTGCCAAGATAAACCCGCCATACTCGCGATAAAAGGAAGGTAGGTCCGTGCCGCCGCCGCCCAGCGTCATGCGAAAAGGAGTTCTGGTAAGGATCATGCTCGCTCCAAATAGAGATCTGAGAACTCGACGTCCAACCGCCGGCTCACAATTAGAGGGAATGCTTAAGGTCAATATGCAATGCTGCGCAGTTTACGCACCAGCAATTCGAATTTTCCCCTGCTGCACCCTGCTTTTCAGATAGTCGATGGTTCGGCTCAGGCCTTCGTTGAGGTCGACCTGTGGTTTCCAGCCGAGGCTTTTCGACGCGGTAAGATCCGCGAGCGTGATTTCAGCCTCGCCAGGCAGGTCTGGCTTGTAGATGGGTTGCAGGCCGCTCATCAGCAGACCTTCCACCCCTCGGTACACTTCGTTGACGGAAAAGTTGACCCCTGATCCGATGTTGAAAATTTCTCCATCCGCACGCTTGTCTTCGAGAATGATGAGGTGTAAATCGTTCACATCGTCGACGTAGATGAAATCTCTCCTTTTTTCTCCTGTTCCGTAAATGACAGGACGTTCTCCTTGAAGCATCCGGATAATAAAGGCACTCATAACCGGCGGGATGACTCTGCGCCAATCCTGAGCTGGTCCGTAGACATTGAAATAGCGAACGATAGTCACATTCAATTCGTACAGATCCCGGTAACTTTCGCAGAACGTAGCGCCGCCGTGTTTACTGGCAGCATACACACCAATCGGCCGGATCCGTTGCTCGTTTGTGGGAAACTCGTAAATGCCTTCATACTCGGCGGAAGTATCTGCGTATATGAACTTGCGAAGTTTTGCTTTACGTGCCGCCTCCAGGATGTTTAGCGTTCCCACGACATTCACGGTCGCCGCCTCCAGCGGTTGACTCAGGCAGTCAGTAAGGCTGCTCTTAGCGGCAAGATGGAATACGGCGTCTGCACCTTCAAATAGCGCGTAAATCTGAGGATCACGAATATCAACACTGTGAAAATCCACCCGTGAATCTACGTTCTCGAGCGTTCCGGCTGAGAGGTTGTCAATCCCCGTCACGGAATATCCTTTCTGGAGAAGGTGCTTCGCCAGATTACTGCCAACAAATCCCGCTACACCAGTCACTATAACGCGTCGCTGCATAGTAAATTAGCCCTCCTGTGGGTAGTGAAAGAAATCATCTTCCGGAAAGGAACACGCACGATGCAAAGATTAGTGCAGACCGTCAGAACTTCAAACTTCTAGACTTGTCAAAAGGCGCCATCGCCAAAAAGCACAGTCCGGAAAGTCTTTGCGATGATTAGCAGGTCGAGCCAAATGGACCAACGATCTATGTAGAACATGTCCATCTGAACTCGCTCCTCGTGTGTTGTCAATTGGCGGCCCATCACCTGCCAGAAGCCGGTTAGCCCTGGTTTGACCGAGAGAAGTTTTGGCAAAGCAGGACCATATCGTTCTCGCTGTGCCTGCATAATTGTGCGAGGACCGACCATACTGATGTCTCCGCGCAAGATGCTAAAGAATGAAGGCAATTCATCGAGGCTCGACTTGCGTAGTAGTCGCCCGATGCGGGTTACGCGCGGGTCCCTGACGAGCTTGTACTGTTTTTCGAACTGCTTTCGCAATTCAGCGTCTCGCATTAGGATTTTGTCAGCGTCGACTCGCATGGTGCGGAATTTCAGATAGTAACCGTTCTTATAATCGGGCAGTACGTAGGGACTCCGATAGAAAACCGGCCCACCGTCCTCGAGTTTGATTAGGAGCCCCAAAATTGGTGTCAGCACAAGTGTAACAACACTGCCGATTGAACCAACGGCTACATCCAAAGATCGCTTAAGAAACGCCTGCAACGTGAGTGACCATCGTGGCCGGGCGTGGAATCGAAAGCAGCGTGCGTATTCATCGCGCTCGTAGTTCAGGTTAGCGGTTGCCAGATCACCCGAGTACAATTCGACGTCAACCCGTAGCTGCTTGCATCGTTGGAGGAGCCCCCCAAACCACTCTTGTCCGTAGGGAACCGCGGGATACACTAGAATTAGCGTGTTGGCTCCCGTCGCGGCAAGGCATTGCTCCCACTGATCCAGCGAACCCAACACCGGAAGATTACTGACCCCTGTCGAAAGCGCTTCTGAAGTATCAGAATCCAACACGATTCCTGTCATTTCGTAGCAGTGGTGCCGCTGGATCAAGAGCAACTGCTGAAATTCGCTAAGCCCAACCGAAGAACCAACGAGTAAAGCGCGCCGCTGACACAGGCCAGACTTCCACAGCTTTTCGTGTATTGTTCGCAACGTAAAGCGCATAGCCACCAACAGGATACAGGCCATCGTGAACCAGGAAACCAGCAAGTAGCGCGAGAACGCTTCTGATCGGAAAAGAACAAAGTTGAACAAAACGAGTCCGAGGAAACTCAGCGCCACTGCCTTGCAGCTGCTTTCCAGTTCCTGCTCGGGACGACGCAGTTCAGGGCTCTTGTACCCATCGAAGAGGAAGAGGATCGCTGTGAAGAACGGTATGTAGTAGCGGTGATACTCCGGGGGGTTAAGCGCGCTCATTGGAACGCGAAGATAGTGTTCCACAATGCGAACAGCGAGCATGTGTGCCAAAGTAATCGCGACGAGGTCACTGCCCAGATAAACCAGCTTGTGCAGAGGAGGCCAAGCCAGAAGTCGGGCGTATACAGACCAAGCCCGGGTCGGGCTTGACCCAGCAGGCTTTAACAATTGGGTTTCGGCTGGTGTTATGGATTCACGCGTTGACATAGATGGATCGACTCGGACAGGGCTCAAGGTTCTATCGGATGCCCGCGGCCACGACCTTCACTTTGCTAATTTCCTTTAGTGTATTCTCCGCATCTTGCACAAACTGGCGCACCGTTTCGCGAGTGTACCTATGGTCAACCATCTTCGGCAAGAACTGCGGCGGAATCGTAATTATGTGCGCACCGGCCAGCGCTGCATTCTGGATATCCATGACCGTACGGATGCTGCCGACGATAATGTAGGACGATAGCTCCCAATCATCGAGCCAGTGGCGAACATTCCGAATCGTAACAGCGGGATCATTTCCCTCATCAGCGACACGACCGGCGAAAATGCTTACATAGGTGGCACCGGCCTTAGCAGCGAGGAGCGCTTGATTGAAGGAGAGAATTGCAGTGGCATTCACTCCAATTCCTTCCTGTGAAAGGCGGTGCATCACGCCAAGACAGGACTCGCCGTGCTCATTAACGATGGGTATTTTAACGACAATGTTGCGAGCCCAGGTGGCGAACGTGCGCGCCTGCTCCAACATAGTTTGGCGATCATTCGATGTCACTTCGACGCTAAGGGGCCGCTCGCCAAGTAAACCCGCAAGCCTCCGAGCGCACTCCTCCAGGTCCGTGGCGCCATCTTTGAACATAATGCTGGGGTTTGTGGTCACTCCATCGACGACACCCTGGTCAAGCCAATTCTCGATCTGTTTCTGGTCTGCAGAATCCACGAACACTCGCACAATAGTTCCTCCTCTTTTCCAAACAACGTAGGGACTCAGCTTGCTGCTACGACCTTTTTTGAAGCTTCCGCATCTTGGTCAATCTTGTCCGCGTAACGGCTGAAAAGCCGTTCGTATTCCTCTAATACATTTACCTTAGTGAAGTGCTGCAGGACGTAGGCTCTCCCGTTCGCTCCAAGTCTCTCCCGAAGAGCAGGATCGGCTCGCAGCAAAAGCAGAGCTTCCACCAAAGCCTTCGGGTCTTCAGGAGCAACGATCAGCCCGCACCGCGCGCGCTCGACGTACCGCGCTGTTTCGCTCTTGTCACTAACGGTGGCAAGTACCGTGCGACCGGCAGCCATATATGTCAGCAGCTTTGAAGGAATGACAGAATCGACTACGGCAGCCTTCTGGTTGAGAAGAAGCACGTCAGCTGACGAGTACATTTCTGCCAGGCCCTCTCCGGGCTGTAGGGGCATAAGGCGAATGTTTTTCAATTTGCGCTGGTCGATCGCTTCCTCGATCAACGACCGTTCCTCCCCTTGCCCCACCAACAGCCACACGAGATCCTTTACGTCCTTCGACAGCTCTGCCGCCCGCACAACATTCAGCAAATCCTGCTTCTTGCCCATATTCCCGGTATGCATGGCCAGGAATTGCTCTCCGGTAAGTTGGTTTGCTCTCCGGAACTCCGTGGCCCCGGCGATCGGGTACACCTGTTGGGTATCACCCCAAAGAGGAATCAGCACGAGCTTCTCCGGTGCGATGCCGCGTTCCAACAGTTTTTCTACGAACCCCTGGCAGATGCACACGACCCTATCGGCGTTGCGGCAGACAAACCCCTCGACTGCGCGCGCTGCGCGGACGGCCGGTCCGTCCTTCAGAATTCCCGTGGCCAGAGCGGCATCGGAGGCCAGGTCCGTAAGCAGGATGACGTACGACGTATGACGTATCTTCGAGAGCAAGTAGGCAGTGAATGCCAAGATGGGTGGGGGACAGGCACAGCAGATAACGTCAAAGGTACCCATGAATAAACCTGCCAACAAAGCGCTCAATGAGAAAGAAAGATCGTGCGCAAGACGTTGCAACAGATTGCTCGCGCGGCTGGGCACGAAGTGCCAGACTCTGCGAACGCTGACGTTGTTGATGCGCTCTCTCTGAGATAGGTGCCCGCGATATCCATCCCACACTCGCCACTCGGGGTAATATGGAAACGCCGTGACCATGGTCACTTCGTGTCCTTTCGCAGCCAAGTGCTCGCACAACCCGCTCGCGAAGGGTGCAACGGCAGTTTTTTCAGGAAAGTAATTCGTCCCCAAAACAAGAACGCGCACTATGTCTCCAGAAACTCAAACGATCAAACTTGAAGAAAAAACGACCACCCGAGTTTTGTTCTAGGCTTTTGTCGCAACGACCAGCAGACAATCACCTCGTCCGCGACGGTTTCCGAGCCACAACGCCGGGAATAGCACAAACCTAGCAGTCATCATGAGAATCAAATTCAAGAACGGGTTTCGCAGTTGCCAAGTCTTGCTTCCACGCTTAGCGAAGAGGCGCGCGATCACGGACAGCGACACCCACACGGCAGGCGTAATCTGACGGATCTCGACCCGCGTATAGCCGGTCTCGTCTAGCAACTTACGCAACGTTTCAGGAGAAAAATGCGAGATGTGAAACGGAACGTGCCAGTTGATCCACGATCGCCCAAACACCCACCGCAGCCAACTCTGGCTGTTCGGACAACTGATCCACAACTGCCCGCCGGGCGCAAGTATACGGCTAGCATCCACCAACATCTGCCGCGGTTCCAATGAATGTTCCAAGACATTCGACAGCACCGCGACATCGAAACCACTCACCGGTTTGAATTCTTCCAGTAGACCGGTGTGCACATCGAACCCGGCCCCGCGCGCGACCCTGGCAGCGTTCTCATTGAGTTCCAGCCCCTCGGCTCGGAAGCCATTGCGCGCGTAGAGACGTAGACCACGCCCCTCATTGCAGCCGATGTCCAAAAGCCGGCCTGTCCCGCGCCGCAGATGAAACGCCACGTCGCCGTCGAGCCACGTCCACACCCGGTACAGGAAAGAAAACAGGAAGCGCTCTCTCAGCCTGGTGTACAGCGTGCCGCTCTCTCCGCCAAAATTATAATGCGTCTCGTAAAGCTCGGTGAGCTCCTCTAAGGTAGGGACGGGAGAAGTCTGTTCGAAACCGCACTGAACACATCGCCGGATTTCATATAACCCTGGCGTCCCCAATCGGTTATCGGCCAAACCCGTGAGAGTCACCTCCAGTGCTGACCCGCAAAGGAGACAGCCATTTTTCTCGGCCGTCTCGCAGAGCTTTCCGGTACGCTCGATAGCTATGTCGTACTGAGAGTCACGAACGCTGTCAGCCGTTTCCCGCGACACTTTCTCTTCTCCACTTCCCTTGTAGCAGTTTGTGCCGCCGTCCAGGATAGTCGGCGCCGTTGATTGGACCACCATCAGGAAATCGAGGTATATTGCTGCCTCGGTTCCAATCAATCCCCACTCGACAAGAGTGATCCCACGGTACTAACGACCTTTTGATGCTCGAGAAAGTCCTTGTAAGTCATAATCAAACCTTTCCGCAATTCTGTGGAGGGTTGCCATCCCAAAGCTGTCAAACGGCGGACGTCGAGGAGTTTTCGCGGAGTTCCATCGGGCTGCGATGGATCAAACAAAAGTTCTTTCCTGTAACCCACAACATCTGCGATAACTTCGGCCAATTCGCGTACCGTCAAGTCCTTACCACAGCCAATATTCACAATGGGAGCCGATTGATCGTTGACGACGATCGAACCCAGTATGTCGTCTGGCAAATTCATGAGAAAGATACATGCCTCTGCGGCATCGTCGCTGTACAAGAACTCTCGTCGAGGAGTTCCAGTTCCCCAGATGACAACCTGATCCGCGCCGCTCATTTTGGCTTCATGCATTTTGCGAATCAGCGCCGCGACCACGTGCGAATCATGCAAGTCGTAGCGGTCCCCCCGGCCGTATAGATTGGTAGGCATTGCCGCGAGGAAGTGCGTGCCGTACTGTCGGTTATATGACCAGCACATCTCGATGCCGCAAATCTTCGCTATCGAATAAGGGCGATTCGTTGGCTCAAGAGCCCCTGTGAGCAAGTACTCTTCTCTTATCGGCTGGGGCGCATGTTTTGGGTAGATACAACTTGAACCCAAGAATAGAAGCCGTTTCACACCAGTTCGGTACGCCTCATGGATCACTTGACTCTGAATGAGCAAATTCTCGTAGATAAATTCAGCCGGATAAGTGGAGTTCGCAAGAATGCCGCCCACTCTGGCGGCAGCCAAGAACACGTATTCGGGGCGTTCTCGTGAGAAAAATTCCTTCACCTCTCTCTGATTGGTCAGATCGAGTTCCCCATGCGTTCGGAGGAGCAGACTGATGTGACCAACGGCTCTTAGCTGGCGCACGATGGCAGAGCCGACCAGACCTTGATGTCCTGCCACATAAATCCTTGCGTCTCTGTTCATAAATTAGTCGGAGTAACTATGGACTCTGTAACCGGAATTGGCGACCAGCTGGTCGCGTTGGGCAATTTTAAAATCCCACGCCACCATTTCAGCGACAAGCTCTCGAAAGCTTACCTTTGGCTCCCACTGCAACTTGGCTCGCGCCTTGCTTGCGTCACCCATGAGGGTGTCCACTTCCGCAGGGCGAATGTAGTGTGAATCAACAGCGACGACGCACCGCCCGCGGCCATCAAACGCTTTTTCGTCTGCTCTACTGCCACGCCAAGTGAGCTTTATTGCTAACTCATCGGCCGCGGCATTCACGAAATCGCGCACTGAGTATTGTTGTCCTGTGGCAATCACATAGTCATCGGGTTCATCTTGCTGCAACATTAGCCACTGCATTTCTACATAATCTCGCGCGTGACCCCAGTCGCGCTTCGCGTCCAAATTGCCTAGGAACACGCAGTCCTGCAAACCTACCTTGACACGTGCCAGCCCCCTTGTGATCTTGCGCGTGACGAAGGTCTCGCCGCGCACCGGAGATTCATGGTTGAACAGAATCCCATTGCACGCATACATGCCGTAGGCTTCCCGGTAGTTAACGGTGATCCAGTAGCCGTACAGTTTCGCTACTCCGTAGGGTGATCGAGGATGAAACGGCGTAGATTCTTTTTGCGGTACCTCCTGCACTAATCCATAGAGTTCAGAAGTGGAAGCCTGGTAGAAGCGGACGTCCCGCGTCATGCCAAGGGTCTGCACGGCATCCAGAATCCGCAACGTGCCGAGGGCGTCCACGTCGGCGGTATACTCCGGGGACTCAAACGAAACCCCAACGTGGCTCTGGGCGGCAAGATTGTAAATCTCCTGCGGCTGTACGGCCTGAATCACCCGAGTCAAGCTGTTTGCATCGGTCATGTCGCCATAGTGCAGGCGGAAGCGAACATCGGGATCATGCGGATCCTGATAGAGATGGTCAATGCGGGCAGTGTTGAAAGACGAAGCGCGGCGCTTGATACCATGCACTTCGTAGCCCTTTTCGAGCAAGAACTCCGCCAGGTACGCTCCATCCTGGCCAGTGATGCCTGTAATTAGCGCCTTTTTCACTATTTCACTCCTGGATTAGAGTTGCTGTGTTCATGACTGTAATCACGCCGCCAGCGATTTGCCTTCACAAGTCTCGTAGCCACGCTATGCGCCATCCGTGAAGCAGAAAACTCTCGACCATCCTCGCGCGTCCGTGACGCTTAGACGGGCAACATTCTCTTGAAGCTTGCTACTAACACTCTCCAACAGTACCTTCCGGTCGGGGTTACCATTCCAAACAGCGCAACATTGCGGCGTGAAAGTTGTGAACGCGAAGCGGTGCTCGAACCTTCTGCAAGCGACACGAATTGCCGGTAGATCGTAGTCGTGTACGATAGTTATTGGCCGATCCAGACGCACGCGCGCCAATTCGTTTATGGTGTGAGCCCGCTCCCACCCGCTCGGAGAATCATCGATGAAGATCAGATCGGCTTCCACAAGGTTGGCGCCGGAAACCGCATCCCGCATTCTTCCATCAAAAAAGTGGCACACCGCCCGCGGATTACCGCCCAACTTGGCTTGCACGCGATGCATCCACTCTAGATTGTTTTCATAGGATTCGACGCGAAGGACATTGGGGAACGCCACCTGGTCCAGAAACGTCAGTGTGCTGAAATCGCCTGACCCAAATTCGACGACGCTCCGGGGGCGGAATGCAGCAGCCACTCCAACTAGAACTGGGATGTGCGTGGCATATGGATGTTCGGAACGGGCAACAATACCCAGCGTGCGACAATATAGATATTTAGCGATTACTTCGAAAGACAACATAATGGTGGCGTAAATGGATACTTCAGATCACTATCTCAGTCCATGCTCCGTCCAGGTTTGCCTCCGCACGCTCCGTGCGGGTTTGAAGGCAGCCAGGTAGAGTGCCAAGACACCGTACTTTGTCAGGCCAAACTTCAAGACACAGCCGCCTGTGTGTGGTGATGATCCTTCTTAGCGACCAACAAACCAGCAAGGGTCCCAGCAAGAGGAGATGTCGTGAAGTGGAAAAAGACTGCATTATTGAACATGGTTACCAGGATTGCGGCGAGCAGACAGGCGGAGAGTCCGACCGCCCTCCGCGACACGTTGCGGAGTACGGTATAAAGGAACCAAAGGAAAGCGGCCGCCCCCAACAGGCCCATCTTCTGAAGAAGGTAAGCCCAACCATTCTCTACGAATGGAGTTCTGCGAAAGCCACCAAATAAGGGACTCTCCCACTCGATTTCGCTTCCCATCCCCGATCCTAGCCACGGATGAGCCTGGACCGTCACAACCGCAGCACCCAATTGCAGAACTCGGTCTAGTAGTGTGCCGGAAGCCGCCGCGTCCTCAGGCAGGATGGAACCAATGACCGGAACAGTTTTGATGGCCTCGCCAACCTTCTCCGCTACCTGGGGTGCAAATCCAGGCATCGCCACGAACAAAAGAGCCAGGCAAGCCAGGATTTGAAATTTCTTCGTCCGAGCCTTAATCACAACGGCAAGCGGCAGCGCCGCAAGGAAGGTCAATGTAGCTCCCCGCTGAAAAATCAGGATTGGAACACACAACAAAATGATTGCTCCCAACACGTATAAAGGCTTCTTCTGCTCCAAACCGTTGAAGAGAAGCACAGTGGCCAACATTGCGGGCACGAAGCCCACCGTCGTCGGCTCTCGATGGATACCGTATTCCGCGAACGTCCAGACGAAATAGACGACAAACATCGACGCACAGAGGATGCCAAACGTCTGGATCCTGCGGATTAACAAGGCCTCACTTCCTACGTTAAGGGCAAGGCCAAAATAAACCACCATTAGGAGAACGCCGTAAAACTGGCGCAGCACATAGCTCACTGCCACACCCTGCATTAAGCCAAAGACGGATGCGAGAAAACCGACTGCAAGAAATACTTTAGCTGAGGCGGGAATCATGAATATCTGCCGTGCACCTAGCCGGACCACGGCAACAACCGTGATCAGAAGAAGTCCCCCCGCCCAGTAGTACATTTCCCCGGTATTTGGCATGTCGAGATCCAGACGCGCTCCGTAAGGCAGTAGCACGCTTGAAGCAAATAGAAAAAGGATCCCTGCAGCGGGCGCTTCCTGCGGTCGAATCCAAACGATCACCGCCACCCCGGTGGCTAGGGCCATCATTAGAAACGCCATTCCGCCGAACAGCGCTGCCACCGGTAACAACGAAACGATTACCATCCAGAAAATGAACGCGGGGGTGCCCGCATAAACCATCTGCTGAGGTTTCGATGAAGTTATGGAGCCAGCGCTCATTGCGTCAGAAGGATCTGCAAGCACGTTATGTCGCTCGCGTCATTTAAGAGCCAGGCCGAAGTTATTTACTTCACGACTGGATACAGGACTGGCCGTCGCCAGACGAAGATTGCTAAGTACGTCAGGGCCAGAGCCGCGCCCGATACCCAAAAGCCTAGATGAAAGACTTTTCCTAGTAAAATCGGAATGACCGCAATTACAGCCGGCAGGCCCAGCGCTTTGAGGCTTTCTGTTTTAAGCAGGTGCCGCGACTTCGTCATAAACAACGCTAGGTTCAGAATTTGGATAGAAAGTGCAGCAAGCGCAGCGCCCACGATGCCCCACCACACGGTAAGGATCGGGCAGAGGACGAGAAGGGCCGCGGCGGACATACCATATCCCGTGCGATATGCATGATCCCTGCGATAGGCTACAAGAGCGCCCATACCGTACAGATTGATGAAGACGTTTAGCAGCAAGAAGACCTGAAAAATCCTGAACACCGTCGCTCCGGCCACGTACTCTGGGTTGTTGAACACCACCATCATGATCTGAGGTGCGTAGAACAGAGCCCAGACAGAGCCCGGGATGAAGAGAAAAGCCAAGTCCTCGAACGCCCGCTGAAAAGCCTTCGAATGTTCCTGCAGCGAACTCATGGCCGAATGGCTCAGCTCGGGGAACGCACCCTGGACGTAGAAACCGGCGAGCATCGCCAAAGCGAGCGCAACTCGATTTCCCGCCGCGTACACGCCGGCCGAGTGCTGACCAAGCACCCAGCGCACAATTATCGTGTCCGTCCAAGACAGGACAGGCATGAACAACGTAGCGGCTCCCAAGTTCGCGCCCGCACCAATCACTGACCAGACAGAATAGGTGAGGACTGGGGCGGGTTCGCTGGGCGGCTGTGTAAGCCGGCGCAGCAAGGACCAGCCGATTAACGCCGCCACGAAAGCCGCGGTTGCGTAAGCAAAGGCAATCAGTGCAATTGAGACATGACCTTGGACCAAGGCAACGGTAAGAATCAGCCAAAGTCCCTGCCAGCTGATGTTTAACGCCGCCCAAAAGTGAATCCGCCCCATTCCCTGGAAGGCCCAATCGCTGAAGCCCGACAACGCCACGTTGCTGAGCCCGAACCCAGCCACGAGCCAGAACTCGGCCGAAGTGACTCGGGCAAAATGCAAAACTACCAGCGCAACTGCCATGCCTGAGGTGGCCAGTAGAAGGCGCGCCTCCGAAATCGCGGTGAATAGACCCCTTTCCAACCGGCCTGTCTGCGCTACCTCGCGCGCGCCATAGACCGGCAGGCCAAACTGAGCGATCACGAAGAGGAACGCATTGACCGAGAAGGCAAACGAAAATGATCCGAATTCTGAGGCCCCGAACACCCTCGCGACATAAATCATCACAACGGCCTTCAGGGCCTGCGAGACCAAGCCTCCTGCAATCGCAGTTCCTGAACTGCGCACCACAGAAGCTGGGCCGGCGGACCGCGAAATGGTCTCTGAGCGCGCCGGCTCTTCGAGTGTCGTCCTGTCGAGAGTCGCATGTAGAACTTGATCTGTTCGGATCATAGAGAATAAAACTCACAGCACGCTTCCTTGCGCGTTGCCAAGATGTACGCTCTGACCTGAATCTTCTTGCGTGGACCATTCCGACTTAAGTTAACGAGTTCCTCAGACACTCATGAACGGGCGCAACAGAGGAGGCATCGATGTCCACCAAAATCGAGCGCTGGATTAGTTCGGTCGACAACACCACTCGCAGATCTCCCTTCCACCGCACCAAAATGCCTTCTCGACCGGCCAGCGGCCCGGCTGTGATCCGTACGCGACGGCCCACTCGCAGGAACGGGTGGGGCTTCGCGCGGACTCCCCTCATAAGCGCGCAACGAAGGCTTTCGACCTCTTCATCGGCGAGCGCCGCTGGCGCCCCATTGAAGCCCACAAGCCGCACCACACTCGGAACTTGGAGGACTTGCATGCGGTCGCGCAGCGCCAGCCGGACAAACAAATAGCCTGGAAATAACGGCAACTGCAGGTTCATCCTGCGGTCCTTCCAGCGGCGCATGCTGTCATACAGCGGCAGGAAATGCTCGATCGATCTTTGCCCCAGTTGTATGGCAATGCGCTTTTCGTGGTTGGCGCAGGTGTGTGCAACGTACCAGTGCCGCCCTTCAAATGACATCGGCAAGTGTGCTGTCTCTCTGCCGTTTTGTTCCGAAACACTTGACAGTATCATCGCGGGAGTCCCCGAAATCTCCGGATACAGCTTCGCCCCGTCAGCCACATGGCCGAAATTAAGATAACTCTATTAAAAACAATTACTTACAGCTATTCCGCCCGAGATCCCGCGGATTTCTCCGCGTCTTCTCTGGAAACTATCCTTCCAGAATTCTGATCCGCCCCTGCGTGTGGCTTCCATCCATTCCTGGACACCCAAGGCAAGAATGCCTTTGTAGTTTGAAATACTTCCTGAGCAAATGCCTTGCGCGGGTCGTTCGAATCCGTCTGATCCCATGCCGACTTTCCTAACACCCAAGTCGTAGCAGCTGTGAGAGCCAATGTCATCCCTAGGAAAATGATCAGTAGCCTCGGAGGGAACGATCTCTTCTCGGGAATATTAGCTGAGTCGAGCACTTTGACCGTCGGGATTTCTTTCGCTTCCTCGACTTTTGCCAGCTCGTATTCTTTCGTGAGCGTCTCGAGAACGGCTTCCTGAATCTTTGTCCGGCGGTACAGATCTGCGTACCTGACGCCGAGC